>ERZ808252.172-NODE-172-length-67131-cov-5.072038_pt1 | contig 67131 bp, 64 predicted proteins | sample MGYA00521242_ERZ808252 | MGnify/ENA primary metagenome ERZ808252 (study PRJEB31516, sample SAMN03275581) | gut metagenome | biome: mammalia-associated habitat; material: feces | host: Papio cynocephalus | place: Kenya | collected 2012-08-07 ... | reverse complement strand
TAGTCTGCCTGCGTTTCGTTGTCGCATTCGAGAAGGGTGTGATGCGTTCCCAGGTGTTTGGCAGCCAGTTCTGCAAACGGGCGGTCCTGACTGGACTGGAACGAATTTGCCTGAAAATTCACATCGTTGCCTTTGAAGTCAAAGGAAAAGGTGTCTAATGTGGCATCTTCTTTTTTCAGATACATCTGGCAGATCGCGGTAACGAGCGAACTGTCCAGTCCGCCGGATAAAAAACTGCAGATCGGGATATCCGAGACCATTTGTCTGTGAATGCTGTCACAGAGAAGAAACCGTACGTGGCGGATCGTATCCGCATACGAATCATTATGTGGTGCGGCTTCCAATTTTCGGAAAAAGTGATGCCGGCAGCCGGAGGCGGAAATATGCATATATTCTCCGGGGAGAAGTTCGTGCATTCCGGCAAATCCACCATTTCCAAGCGTTCTTGCCGGACCGAGAGCAAAGATTTCATTCCAGCAGGCACGGTCAGCCGCGGGTTGGATGCCATAAGCAAAAAGGGCTTTCGGTTCCGAACCAAAGACGACGGCGGAGCGGTCAAAACTGTAAAAAAGTGGTTTTACTCCCAGAGAGTCACGGACAAGATAAAGTTCTTTTGTCTGATGTACATAGATGGCAAAGGCAAAAATGCCATTTAATTTTTCGAAAAAAGACGTTCCCATTGCCAGAAAACCATTCAGGATCACTTCTGTGTCACCTGTGGTTGACCAGCTCATGCCGAAAGGTTCCAATTCTTCGCGAAGTTCGCACGTATTATAAATTTCGCCGTTGTATACAATGGAAGCACCGGCTCCCTTATAATGCGCGGACATCGGCTGCCTGCCGCCAAGGATATCGCGGATGGCAAGACGCGTGTGTGCGAGACCGGCGTGGTGGAAAAGAAGGGTGTTTTCATCGTTGGGGCCACGGCTCCGCAGAGAACGTCTCATTGCGATAAGGCGCTTTCTCCAGGGATTTTCCGGAGAAGTCCCCTGATATCTGCTGCTGAGATAATTTTGATCGGATTGATAAAATCCTGCGATACCACACATGAAAAAGCCTCCTTTATTTTGGATCCGGTCCCTGGATCACAGGCTGTAATTGCCGGGCATCCAAAGCTGCCTCAATCGTATCCGTCAAAAGATCAATGTGTGCGATCATAGAATTCGGTTTTGATTTGTAATTATCCTGACCGAAAGGAATGAAATAAATGTTCTTTGTGTTGAGCAGGATGCCGATATTTTTCAGATTCATTCCCAGGGCATCGTTGGTGGAAAGTGCTACGACAAGAGGCCGGTTGTTGCGAAGATGCGCTTTTGCAGCCATTAAAACCGGTGTGTCAGAGATGCCATTGGCAAGTTTTGACAATGTATTGCCGGTGCAGGGAGCGATGACAAGGATGTCAAAAAGAGCACCGGGGCCGATCGGTTCGGCATCCGGAATCGTAGTGATCGGTTTCTTTCCGGTGATTTTTTCTGCCTGTTCGAGGAAGTCAGCACATTTTCCAAAACGGCTGTCGGTCGAAGAGGCGTGATCCGAAAAGATGGGATACAGATTGGCACCGGTGGAAGCCAGTTTTTCCAGTTCTGCAAATACTTTTTTGTAGGTGCAGTAGGAACCGGTGATCGCGATGCCGATATTTTTTTGTGATAAATCCATGGACATAAGTTACCTCCTTAAAGATCACAATATTTACAGATTTCTGCGGCAAGCTTGCTGCCGGCTGTCTTAGGAGCATATTTTCCGGGGATTCCCGGACAGTTGATCAGGATGCCGTGAAAAGTTTCCGGCAAAAGCAAAGGACCGGAAGCCACTTGAAATACGTAACAATCCGAAGGAATATACGTAAAAAAAGAGGATTCGATCGGGACATCCGGAGCGGTATTTATAATGATATTTGTCTGATTGAGAAGTGATTTATTGCTGCGTATTTTATCGGGAGTAAAACACTTGAAACCATTTGTCAGAGCGGAGGAGACGGACTTTGGATTTTTCTCTGTGATGACTATTTTTTTGCTGTAATTCGAAAAAATCCGCGCTATTTCCTTGCCGCATCTTCCGTATCCAATAAGAAGAATTTTAGACTCTAATATAGAAAAAGGTGTCTTGGACATGACCTGGGCGAGAAGCCCTTCCGCCGTCAGACGTGTGTTTAAACGTCCGAAGGATGGACTTTGCAGTACATCGTAACAGGGAATGTCATGTTTTGCACAATAATCTGTTACGGCCGCCGGAAAATTTCCACCGATCAGGATGTGATCCGGGGTAAGTTTTTTAATAAAAGAATCAATGGTAAAAAATGGAAGAAGAGTTGTGAAGAGGGATTTTCCGTTTTTTGTAAATGGAATCCCGGTAAGGACAACCCCTTCTTTTGGAAAATTCTCCCAAGAGTCCAGAAACTTCGCACCATATGACGCCAGACAGTGGCGGGCATAGTCTGTGCGGGCATCGGAGGGGAGAATGGTGAGATTAACAGACATAGGCAGCATTCCTTATTGTGTTTAAAAACAATATATGATTCGTTTTTTTCGATGTGAAAATCTTGACATAAGAGGGAAAAACGATTATACTTATTTATGATATCCGTTTGCAGATGTTTGAGCGGATATCGATTCAATTTTGTTAAGATTTCCGTGCAGCCGGGGAGATAGCGGTGCCCTGTACCTGCAATCCGCTATAGCAGGGGTGTTGTCTTGCCTAGGGTCTTTTGATAAGGAGCTGCCCTTTATAAGTGGCGTTGACATCCGGGTCTTACGCAACAGGAACTTGTGAACCGTGTCAGGTCAGGAATGAAGCAGCACTAAGCAAAACTTCTTGTGTGTCGTAAGGGCGCCTGGGTTGAGTTAACTGTAGAGGTAACGTCCATTGAGATTGGTTCGAAGCGGGGCGCACGGATTTTTTTATTCGATCAGACGGGAGTTATTCTGGGGGAATAAGGGCGACAGTGCCGATACGGAGGTATCGTATGAACGAGAAAGTACAATTGACGGGAAATGCCATGAATTCTATTGAAAATGGTGCTGTTTTGTATGAGAAGGATACGAAAGTGGATTCGATTGCTCTTTTGGTAAAAGGAAGAGTAGAGATGGCAGCGGATGGAGTTAGTCTGGTGCTTGGAACGGGAAATTTTTTAGGAGCATGTGACATCGCAAAGGGAACCCATTCTTTTAATTATATAGCAAGAGATGACAGCGCGGTTTTTGTAATTCCGATCCGGGGGATGGAAGGAATGGAGCAGATCTTGCAGGAGAAGCCGGATTATCGCGGCCTTTTGGTTACATCCTTTAACTATTTTCTAAAAGAACTCAAAAAACAGCTGCAGCATCTGCAACAGGAAAATCAAAATCTTTGTGATTTTTTAAAAGAAAAATATGAACAATGCAGCCAGGTTGCCGCGATGTGCGGATTTGATCTGTCGGTAGAGGGCGCATTGAAAAAAGTGGAAAGTAACGTTCTGGCGTTGGAAGAACCGGAAGATTTTGGGAAATATTATCTGGAATGTTCCAAGATGCCAATTGAGGTGCAGAAAAAATTCTTCAGCAGCAGTCAGTATGTAGCGCTGTATCATTTCCGTGAGCAGTGTGAGCTGGTCAGTGAATTTTTAAATGCCTGCCGCAATCAGGCAGAGGTATTATACCGTTTGTTCCGCAGCCTGATCTTGGAGGAAGATGCGCTTTTCCAGATGATTGGAAAATTGGCATTGTCTTTATTGGAAAAAGGTGTGCGTGATCCGGGAATCGATCAGTCCATCGATCAGATTGTAGAAAAGATCAATGATACAGAGACATTTCTTACGGAAAAAGCAGGAATGTCAATTGAACTCAACCGCGAGAAGATGGAGCGGCTGTATTTTGCGCTTTTATCCGGAGATGTGCAGGCGAAGGAAGAAAAAGAAAAAATGGATGAGCCGGGGAAAGAATATTTGTATGAATCCCTTGAGCAGATTGTGGAATATGCACCGGTACATATGCGCGTGAAAAGTGAATTTACAGAAGCGGTAGAGGCATTTACCGCTCTTTCGGATAAGTTTGCAAGGACGCCGGAAGCGACGGAAGTGCGTAAAAATGTCAGCAAATTATTTTATGAGATATACGAAGCAGTTGTAAAGAAAAGCATGGAGGACGAAGAATTGCCTCTCGCAGTGCGTCTTTTTCTGGATTATGGTTTTGTCAGTGAAAAACTGGTCTCGGAGGAAGAACTGGATACGATCCTGGAACTTCATCCGGAAGCGGATACCGAAGAAGATGGCTGCCGTGCCTATACGATGGTCAAATGGCTTCGCGCAGTGTATGATGGTGTCAAAGAAACTTCAAAAAATGAATTTGATGAAGATTTTGCCGCCTATCTGCGCCGGCAGGTGAAAGAGCAGAAGATCACGCAGCAGGAGATGGATCGGATGCTGTCCGATCAAGAGGAGCGGATGCATTTTGAATGTCAAAATGTGTTCCGTTATGCATCCCGTGTGATCAACGGCAATATTACGATGTTTGTGCCAATCCTTTGCTCGGATGGCATTTACAGCAATCTGGGGAATTCTTATGTGACGGAAAAACGATTGAATGAAACGATCCGTCAGATTGAAAAAATCGATTATTCCATCTTTTACAGGGAGCGTCTGGCAAGCTATGAAAACGTTGATGTCAACAAAGCCGTTGTCATCGAGCGTGTCACACCGGACATTATTATATTCCCGATTTATGGACGTAATACGATCATGTGGCAGGATATTACAGGAAAACGCCGCAATTCAAAAGGCCGCCTTCTCGTGCCGGTATGGCTGGAAAAGGAACTGAGCCTGGAGATGGTGCATCTTCTTGGCAATTTCCGCTGGGAAAAATGCCGGACAGAGACAGGAAGCCACTGGAACGATTTTCGTTATCCGTCCCTTACCAGTGAATATACAGATTATTTACAGTTTTACAAGAAAAACAGTGAACTTTCGCAGGAGCGGAAAAATAAAGTCCGCGCCCAGTTAGTTCAATGCAACAATAAACACAAAGAAGTATTTTTGAAAGATTATGCAGACTGGATCCTTCGGGAAGCGCGTGGCGCAATGAAGTTAAGCCGTGTAGCACGCACCATATTATTTACCTATTGTCCGTTTTCTGCAGAGACGATGAAGACGCTGGAAGGCCAGACCCCTTATAGCGAAGCAGCCAAAAAATATATCCGCGACAACCGTGCGGCGCGTAAGAGTCTGGACATGATGATGCATAAATGGGTGAAAGCCGGTCTGGAAATTCCACAGGAAATAGCAGCAACAGCAGAATATTTAAAAGGATGAAGTAGATCATGGGTAGATACGATAGTAGTGTACGATGTGCACAGATACGTGAATTAATTGAGGAAAAGCAATATTTGGAGGCCATGGAAGAGATTGAAGAACTCCGATTTGAAGAAGTTCCAACAATCACGGATCTCTATCTGTTTGCGGACTTATTTTTAAAAGCGGAAAAAATGGATATCGCAAAAAAACTATACTACACCGTGTATCGGCGTACCTCATCAAGACCGGCCCTGTACCGCCTTTTGATGCTTACCATCCGTATGGGCGATCTGGAAGAATCATGGGAACTGTATCAGGCATACGAGATTATCTCCGGTATGACATTGGATACCTATGAACTGAAGTATCGTCTGGCAAAAGCGGAAGGTGCATCGTATGAGGATCTGATTGAAATTCTGGAAGAACTCAAAAAGAATGAATATACGGAAGAGTGGGGCTATCAGCTTGCCAGATTGTACGAACTGCAGGGAAGAAGAGAGGACTGCATTGCGGAGTGCGATGATCTTGTGCTGTGGTTTGGCAGTGGAAAAATTGTGCAGAAAGCAGTGGAATTGAAAAAACGGTGTCTGGATCCATACTGGAAGAAACCAAATTGGGAAAATATTCCAGAACCGGAAGTGCCGGAAGAAGAACCCGAAGAGGAAGAAGTAAAGGTGGCTTATGCACCGGCACAGGTTATGGATATCGGCACAGAAGAGCCGGTGGAAGAACAGCCGGCAGCAGAGCCGTTAATCATGGAAGAAACGCTGGAAGAACAGCAGCCAATAGAGGAAGAACCGCAGGAGCCGGAGGCGCCGCAAGAACCAGAAGAAGTGGCAGAACCACAGGAAACTGCCGAGGCTCAACCGATAGAAGAAGAACCGGTGGAAGAAGAGCCGGTGGAAGAGTCGTCAGCAGAGGAACAGCCGGAATCCGTGCAAGAAGCCGCAGAAGAACCGGCAGAAACACAGGAAGAGCCGGGCGAAGAAGAACAAGACGACCCGAATGAAAATGACGAAACGGAGCAGTCAGAAGACGAACAGCCAAAGAAAAAGGGCTTTTTCAATCGCTTGATCGATTATTTTAAAGTAGATCTTGATATGTTTGATGAGGATGAGGCCTTCGGTGAAGACGAAGAGGAAGAAGAGTTACCGGAAGAGGCAGACGAAGATGTGGCATCTTCTGAGCCGGAGGAAAAGGAAACGGAATCCGACCACACAGAAAATCATGAGTCAGTGGAAGAAATGGATGCCAAGGCCATGGTTGCCAGAGAGGCGCAGGAAATTATGGAAACGGCAGCTGCGAAAGCAGAAACGGTAACGGAGGAACCGCAGTTATCCAAGCAGGAGGCAGCAGTAAATCGACAGGCGACAGCACAGATTGAATCTTTGGAAGACCAGTTAGAAGAGATGAAAGGAAAACGCAAGGTCATCAATCTGGAGGATACGATGAATCTTGATAAGATCCGCATCAAATCGCATCCGCTTTCCGGACGGCCGGTCGAAGTCGATGTCTGTGAAGACGTATCGGTCAATGCGATTACATACTGCACGCTGAAATCTGCGATCAAAAAAATGCCGCAGGAAGAACGTACGATTCATTTTGCGCTGGCTGGTGCGGCACCGGGTATATCGCTTGCCGTCGCTAAAAAATTATTTAAAGAATTAAAGAAAAATCAGTACTTTGAAGCAAAAAATATCGGTAAGATCCAGGCGCAAAAACTGGATGAAGTCGATCTTGATGAATGGATCGAAAAATTTATCGGTGGATGTATGTATATTGAAAATGCACCGGCATTGTCGGAAGACAGTGTAGGAAAAATTCGCGATATTATGGAAAAATATGGTAAAAAGATTGTAATCGTACTGGAGGGCGACTATGAAAAATTAGACGATTTTCTGGGACATCATAGAAATCTGGAGAAGCAGATCTGTTACAAGATCCGGTTATAGAGAAGGAGGAATAGAGAACGATGAAAAAACAGGAGTGGAAACCGGGCAACATGCTGTATCCCGTACCGGCAGTTATGGTAAGCTGTGGGCGGGAAGGAGAAACACCCAATATTATAACGGTAGCCTGGGCAGGAACCATTTGCAGTGATCCGGCAATGCTCTCGATCTCCGTTCGTCCGGAACGGTATTCATATGATATCATACGGGAAACCGGGGAATTTGTTGTAAATCTTACTTCGAGAGAACTGACACGCGCAACCGACTGGTGTGGTGTAAAGTCCGGCCGTGATGTGGACAAATTTAAAGAGATGAAGCTGACAGCGGCGCCGGCGGTACATTTGAAAACGGCTCCGATCATTGCAGAAAGTCCGGTAAATATTGAGTGCAAGGTGAAGAAAGTGCTGGAACTTGGCTCGCATCATATGTTTATTGCGGAAGTGGCAGGAGTGCAGGTCAGCGAGAAATATATGAATGAGACAGGAAAATTTGAATTAAATAAACTGGGACTTGTGGCATATTCTCACGGAGAATATTTTGAACTTGGGGAAAAAATTGGTAAATTTGGTTATTCTGTAAAGAAATCATAACACATATTTAAAAAAAGTAATCAAATTGACATTTTACAAAATTGAGAATTGTGGTATACTAGTAACGATGTGAAATTTAGAAAAGTAAAAATGGAGAGGTCGATATGAAGCAGTATATTATAAAAGGCGGAAGACCACTACAGGGAGAAGTTCAGATCGGTGGAGCCAAAAATGCAGCCCTTGGTATCATTGTGGCAGCGATCATGGCAGATGAACCGGTTTTGATCGAAAATCTTCCGGAAGTAGATGACGTAAAAGTATTGCTCGATGCCATTGAAGGAATTGGAGCAGTTGTAGAAAGAATAGATGAACATACAGTCCGTATCAATGGGGCTGTTATTAATGATGTCAATGTTGATGATGAATATATCCGTAAGATCCGTGGTTCCTATTATCTGGTAGGGGCACTTCTCGGAAAATATAAAAAAGCAGTCGTAGCCCTTCCGGGCGGATGCCAGATCGGAAGCCGTCCGATCGACCAGCATCTGAAAGGATTTGAACAGTTAGGGGCAACGGTCACCATTCATAATGGAAAAATTGATGCGTATGCAGAGGCATTGATCGGAAGCCATATTTATCTGGATTGTCCGAGTGTAGGTGCGACGATCAATATTATGATGGCAGCGTGTATGGCAGAAGGAAAGACCATCATCGAGAACCCGGCGAAAGAGCCGCATATCGTAGATGTTGCCAACTTTTTAAACAGCATGGGCGCCAATATCAAAGGTGCCGGTACAGATACGATCCGTATCCGTGGTGTGGAACGTCTGCATGGCAGTGAATATTCGATCATTCCGGATCAGATCGAAGCCGGAACGTATATGATCGCGGCGGCGGCGACAGGCGGAGATGTCTATATCCGCAATGTCATTCCAAAGCATCTGGAAGCGATCACAGCCAAATTGATAGAAATTGGTGCAAAAGTGGAAGAATACGATGATTGTGTCCGCGTACATTCCAATGGGCGTATGGGATATGCCAATGTAAAAACAATGCCATATCCGGGATTTCCGACAGATATGCAGCCACAGATGGTTACACTTCTGGCATTGTCCGAAGGAGTCAGCATTGTAACGGAGACGATTTTTGAGACAAGATTTAAATACATCAGCGAACTTCGGCGCATGGGTTCCAATATCAATGTGGAAGGAAATGCAGCGATCATTACCGGCGTGGAAGGATTTTCCGGAGCGACCGTAAGTGCACCGGATCTTCGTGCCGGCGCAGCACTCGTGATTGCCGGGCTTGTGGCAGATGGTTTTACAACTGTAGAACAGATTCAGTATATCGAACGCGGTTACGAGAATTTTGAAGATAAGATCCGCGGACTCGGAGGATTTATTGAAAAAGTCGATGATGACGACGAGAGAGCGATTCAGAAATTTAAATTAAAAGTTGGATAAAAAAGGTGGGCGTCCATTCGAAGAGTGGGCGCCTTGTCATAAAAAGTAAAGGATATGATAAAATGGATCAAAAGATTAAAGATATTTTAGATGAAGTAGGAAAAGTTATTCGAGGAAAAGACGAGCAGATTCAGATGGTTCTGACGGCGATTCTTGCCAAAGGACATATTTTGATCGAAGATATTCCGGGAGTAGGAAAAACGACGATGGCAGTCTGCTTTTCCCGTGCGATGGAATTGACCGAGCGCCGTCTCCAGTTTACACCGGATGTCCTGCCAAGTGATGTCGTTGGTTTTAATATGCTGGATGCCGATGGCGAGATGCAGTATAAACCGGGCGCGATCCTGTGCAATATACTGCTTGCGGATGAGATCAACCGTACTTCCACCAAGACACAGTCTGCTCTGTTGGAGGTTATGGAAGAGGGACAGGTTACGGTCGATGGTGTTACAAGACAGCTGCCGAACCCATTTGTTGTCGTTGCTACGCAGAACCCGGTTGGTTCGGCCGGTACACAGATGCTGCCGGAATCCCAGTTAGACCGTTTTATGATCCGTGTTTCGATGGGATATCCTTCCATGGAAGAAGAGATGCGTCTGATCAAAGAACGTCAGGAAGCCAATCCGATCGATTATGTGCAGGAAATTGTAACAAAGCAGGAAGTACTTGAAATGCAGGAGAAAGTTCGTGCTGTCTATATGGATGATAAAGTGCTCAAATATCTTACGCAGATTGTCGATGCGACAAGACGCCATTCCATGCTTTCACTGGGAATCAGTCCTCGTGGAACCCTGGCATTTGTAGATATGGCAAAGGGACATGCTTTTATGAGCGGCCGCGATTATGTATTGCCGGAAGATGTAAAAAAAGTCGCAAAATGTGTTCTCGCCCACCGTTTGCTTCTCAATGGAAAAGCGCGTATGAGTCACGTTACCGCACAGGATATAGTGGAAGAAATTGTAAATAAGACAACAACTCCTAAATTGTAAAAACAGCGTACAAAATTGCGTTTAGGAGGTGTCTGCATGACGATAGGAACATTCATTTATTTATTGATATTGCTGGCAGGGGTTCTGATTTCTGTATTTTGTCTCCAGTATGGAACAGTTGCAGTGGTGGGAGCCTTGCTTGTCATTCCATTTTTTATGATATTCTTTTTGATTTCTCTTCGTGTACATATCAACGCCGAGGTAGAATGCAAAAATCCGGTAGCAGAAAAAGATTCGCTGGAAAAACCGGGCCGGGCAGCAATTACGCTGTCGCTTGAAAATACGAGCAAATGGCTGCCGGTTACAAAGGGAATTGCCTGGGTACGTTACCGCAACGTCTTTTCAGGGGAAAGCGGAAAGATGAAAGTGCGATTTTCCGTTGATAATGGCAAAAAGAGAAGCCGTCGTATTGTTGTGGTAATGAAACATTGTGGAAATGTGTCAATTCGTGTGGATAAAGTAAAAATATATGATTATCTCAATATCTTTGCAGCAAAAGTGGGAAAAAATTATGAAGTGCAGGATGTTCTTGTTATGCCGCCGTTGACGGAAGTGTATCTGGGCAAGACGCGCTGGTACAATGAGACAAATGAAGACAGTGACCGCTTTTCACTTTATAAAAAAGGCGATGATCCGTCAGAGATTTTTGACATCCGTGATTTTAAAGACGGGGATCGTTTTCAGCAGATTCACTGGAAACTGAGTGGCAAGACCGGGCATTATATGGTAAAAGAAGGAAGTCTGCCGCTTGCGAAAGCCGTGCATATTTTTATCGATCTGAGTGCCAAAGATGCCGATGAAGCGGATCTTCTTGTACAGGGAATTTATTCGGTGGCGATGGAATTTTTGAGTCAGGGAGTGCCGCAGCATTATATCTGGTATGATAATGTCAATGAACTGATCCAGGAGAAGCTGATCGAGCAGGAAGAAGAATTGTTCTGGATGTTTGAGGATTTATTCCAGTGCCATACCACAAAGGATCCGTTGGAGCTTTTAAAGGCTTATATTGAATGGGAAAGTGGAAAAGTAAAAGAGTCCGGTCTGTATCTTACCGTTTCCGACCACGACGTGACGGAGTTAGAGGGACTGGAAGTCAACGAATTGCAGATTATGGATTTACGAAGGGATGGAGATACCTATGAAGAATAGTAAAATCTCGAATTTCATATTGGAGATCAGCCAGGTTTTATTGGTATTTCTCGGAATGTATTCTGCGGTTATGTGCGGTGCCCTGAGCATTGGTCTGACCGTATCCCGCGGGGTGCTTGCTCTGGTGAGCCTGCTTGCCGCATTTTTGTTTTATGGATTGTTTACGGTACTTGAGACATTTCACCATGGAAAATTGTATGGAATGCTTGGAATCACGTTGTTTTTTGTTGTTACCATTCTGAAGTTCCGCACGGTGCTGCAAAAGGGAATCGTGACGATCATCAACACCTATTTAAAAGAATTTATGAACTATACACAGACGACAAGAACGCTTCTTTCCGGAAAAGGCTTTCAGAATGAGACGGCTGATGTCGGATATTGTACGACGCTGGTTCTCTGTCTTTTAAGTGTATATCTGATTGCAGTGATCAGCACCTGCTTTTATCGAAAACGGCGTTCGTCTGTTTATGTGGCGGTAACGATTTTATTTGTCATCATACCATTTACAGTGGGAAAAATTGGATATTTCTCCAATGTGATCACATACATTTTTGCGACGGTAGCTGTTGTCGGTACGAGATTTCTGCGGTTTGATACGACGGAAAAGCGCATGCGCCAGAAATTGTCATTGATCCTCGCGGGAGTTGGCGTCATCGCAGGGATGATCAGTTTTTTGGTTGTTCCGCCGGAACGGTACGAGAGCAATCAGAATCGTATTATCGGTGTGAGAAATACCGCGCTCTCGCTTACAACGTGGAGCACGGAAGACATTATGACGTGGATCCGCGAATATTTTAATGGGGATCGGATGGATTATGGAAAAGTCGGCAGCAAAAATTCAGTCAGCCGGCCGGGAAAGACGATTCTCAAGATCAAAGGAGATTTTAATACTTCCCAAGGATTGTATCTGAAAGGGTATACCGGCGAGGCATACGATGAAAACCGCTGGCACACGATCAAGGATGATGCGTACCTCAATGAATCGGCCGCTCTTACCATTGAGAACCTGTCGCCGGATGGCTGGCATGTTTCCCTGCGTAATCAGATCGGAGACAAGCAGACGACGGGAAATGACAAATTATGGGAGACCGGAAAATTACAGATTAAAAATCTTGCGTTTGGTTATGGAAATTATGTAATTCCTTATTATCCGACATCCGCATTTTCGCTGGTTGGAGGACGCAGCCAGTCGCTGGTGCCCGGTATCGAGTATGAGACGGAATATTATCCGATGCTTTATAATGAATTGAAAAACGGTCTGATCGCCAATCATTATAATCTTGCCGGCAATGAGTATTGGACGGAAAGTCAGGAAAAGCGTAATAAAATGACAGATTTTGTAAAAAAATATTTTCTGACTGTTCCGGAAGATGCCGTTTCTGTCACGGAAGATTTTAAGGCGTATCTCGCCTCGCAGGGAAATCTTGCCGAGCAGTACCGGCAGGGAACGGTATCCGTTTATCAGATGATTGAAGAGACCAGAAATTATATCATGAATGATACCAAATATACGCTTTCACCGGGAAAGACGCCAAAATCCAAAGAGGCAGTTACGTATTTTCTGAAAGAAAATAAAAAGGGCTACAGTACGCATTATGCGACCGCGGCTGCCATTCTTTTGCGAAGTATCGGCATTCCGACCCGTTATGCCGAGGGCGTTTATATCACCAAAGAAGAACTTGCTGACGTGACAGATAGCAGAAAGGAAATTTCTGTTACCGATAAAGACTTACATGCCTGGGTTGAAGTTTACCAGGAAGATTATGGATTTGTTCCGGTAGAATTTACGCCGGGGCGTGGCGATGAAGACGCAGAATCCTCGGCCGTATCCGACGAAGATTCGCAGCAGAACAAAGATCGGAAGTCGAATAAAAAGGATAAAAACGGCGAGGGAGAAGGGCAGCTCTCTGTTGCAACGCCGACCCCTGTACCGGAAGAGGATATGACCTTTGAAAATATCCAGACGGATAATTATAATCGTGAAGATCAGGCGCAGGAAGAAACTTCGTCAGAGGAGACGACAGATATTGAGGATTCAAACTCCGGAAACCAAACCAAGTCACTTCCAATATTTGTAAAAATAATTCTGGCAGTTCTGATCGCTGTCGTGGCGATCATATTGGCTGCGGAAATCCAGCGCCGTGTGCGTATTATGATTTTCAAAAACCAGCTCCGTCATGACAAGACCTCCAGGCAGATCCTTCTGCTCTACCATCAGCTGGAAAAGGCATTTGTACAGAAACACATCCGCTATACCGGACAGACCGTGGCAGAATACAGCCATGAGATTGCCGAAGCGTACGAACTGGACGAGGAAATGGTTCACGCCTTTATCGCAGATGTATTTTGTGCGAAATTCAGCAAAGACCGGTTCGATAAGACGGAAGTATACGAATACCGCCGGGAATACCGCGTAATCCGCCACCGTATCTACGGACAGCTGAAATGGCCAATGAAATTGTATTATATGTATGTGCTTTGTGTATAGAAATGAAGCCGTAGTTTTCACGTCTTGGGACCGCTCGCGCTTAGAGAACCCACGCAGCGGTGCAGGAGGGCAGATTACGCCCTCTATGCACCGGCGGGGTTCTAAATCCCTCACGCGAAAACTACGGCTTTTTTAGGCGATTGGGGGGAGTGTGGGAAAAAGCAAGTAAGAAAGGCAACGAAAATGGCGGAAATGAAAAATGTTGCTTTTATTGATGGCGGGAAGCCTGAATTAAAAGAAGCTGTGCATTATCGAATGCAGCAGCTCCTTTTTTAGTCGTTTCGATGCTTCAAAATGATTTCTTCAAATCGTCGGTTAGATGCCTCTATCTCCTCTTCGGCTTCCAATAATTCAATTTCTGCGTTTTCCCGATCCAATTCTTCTAACAAATCGAAGAGATCGTCATCTGTGAAAAATGTCTCCATGATGTCATACCTCTTTCTTTGAGATTACTATCATTTTAACATATATTTTTCAACCCGACAAGAGGGAGTTTTTTCGAAAACCTTTTCGTTATTTAACTTGTTCTGCGATATAGTGGTAATTAAAAAAGAAAAATATTTATGCTATTTAACTGTTGTAGTAGTGTTCAAAAAAAGAGATTTTGGATTTCACAATGAGGAATTTAGAACACCGTTGGTGCTTAGAGGGCGTATTCTGCCCTCATGCACCACTACGTGTGTTCTCTAAGCGGAAGCGGTTCCGAATGGGAAATCCAAACTCTCTTTTTTGATAAATACCACAACATTATTTCTTCTCCGAACGCAGCAGGCTGACGCGGAAAAACCGTTTCATGCACTGGCGCAGATTAAATGGAATGAGTGGGTAAATATAGCTCTTTCCGGAAATGGTTTTGTTAAATACGATACAGGCAATGGTCAGCAGCGTGCCGGCGATAAAGCCGTAGATGTCAAACCAGGCGGTAAGACATAAAAGGATGATGCGCATAAATTTAAGCGCATAGCCGAGTTCAAAACTGACCTGTGTATAGTTTGCCACAGCGACAAACGCCATATAAAGCATTACTTCGGCGTTAAACCAGCCGGAACTTACGGTGTAATCCCCCAGGATAATACCGGCTACTACGCTCAGAGGTGTACTGAACATCGTCGGAGTGTTGAGCGAGGCAAGCCGCAGACCGTCAATGGCAAATTCCAGTAAAAGGAACTGGTAAAGGATCGGCACATTGACCGGTTCGCTGATCTTGATAAAATTCAGGCATTCCGGGATCCAGGAAGGATTTGACAATAGCAGCAGCAAAACCGGCGTCAGGAAGACGGCGGCAAGGTTGATGACAATACGCGATAATCGTAAATAGGTCCCGGTAATGGGGGGAAAATAATAGTCGTCGGCGTCTTCGATAATATCAAAGACCGACGTTGGCAGGATCATGGCAGACGGCGAATTGTCCACAAGAACGACGATACTTCCCTCCAGAATGCTGGCGGCGGTAGTGTCCGGCCGCTCGGTAAATTTAAATTTTGGAAACGGATTATACCATTTGTGCTGGTACAGGCATTCTGCCAGACTTTCCTGGTTCATCGTAAGTGCATCAATGTCAATGCTGTCAATGCGGTTCCGGATGTCATTCAGCATCTCTTTTTCGACGCGGTCGCCCATGTAGGCAATGACAACGTCGGTGCGGGAACTTTTGCCGACGGTATGCATTTCCATAACGAGTTCTGTGGAACGGATGCGGCGGCGGATCAAAGCCGTATTGTATACGACGGTTTCCACAAAACCGTCTTTGGAACCACGCATAACACGGTCCTTTTCCGGTTCATCGACACCGCGTGCCGGATAACTTCGGAAATCAATGGAAAGCAGTTTGTCGTAGCCGTCGATCAAGAGCACCGGAACGCCGGAAAGGACCCATTGGATCAGGGCATTTTCGTCCTCAATCAGATCAATCTCGCCGTAAGGGAGACTGGTTTTTAGAAAATCGTGCGCATTTTCGGGCATTTGATCCGGTGTTATTTTATAGAGAAATTCCATGATCTTTTCCATCACTTCATCTTTGCAAAAGCCGTCAATAATGTAAAAACAGGCGGTTTTTCCCCCAATTGTGATGACACGGTAGATCAGGTCAAAACTTTTATCGACCTGAAGAAGAGAATCAATCTTTTTTTTATTGGTGGAAAAATCTTTGGAAAATGTACTCGCCATATAAAAACCTCCTTTTGCGGGTAGTATGCGCGGAAAAGGGACAAAATATCCGAAAAATATGATATTGACAAAACGTAGGAACACTTATAAAATGATATCAGGATCCCAAAAAAACAAAAAAGATCCAGTATGAAATATAGGCGGCGGAAACGCTGCAAACATAGTAATAAGGTAGAAAAGTGCACCGGAGAGTGCGGGAAAGAGAGGAAATTATGAACATACCGGGTGACCCCATTATTTTGCTGAGCTATGCAAACACGCAGCTGCGCGATCAATATGCGACGCTTGAGGAATTTTGCAAAACCAATGAGATCGACCAAGAGGCTTTATGTGAAAGCCTGGGGAGTTTGGACTATCATTACGATGAGGTGACAAACCAGTTCATATAAGATGCATGAATATACAAGAGATTACATTTGGACACGAGATATCGATAGAAGATTACAATAATCTGCGCGGAAGTGTGGACTTTATCCGTATTATACCAAAGCGTGCGGAGTGTGCCCTGGCGCATTCGCTCTATAAGATCATTGCGCTCGATCACGGAAAACCGGTCGGTATGGCGCGGGTAGTTGGAGACGGTGGATATGTGTTCTTTATTTGTGACGTTATCGTGCATCCGGATTACCAGTCGCAGGGACTGGGACGGAAAATCATAGAAAATGTACTTGGCTGGCTCGAAGACCAGGTGGAAGAAGGGGAAACCATCATGGTAAATCTGATGTCGGCGATGAACAAAGAAGAATTTTACGGGAAACTTGGTTTTCACAGAAGACCGTTTGGAAACCATGGTTCCGGTATGTCAAGATGGATCAGCAAATAAAGATGGAGATGAGAGACAATGTACAAATGTAAAGATCGTGTGTCATACAGCCGGATTGATACAGAAGGCAAATTAAAAGTATATGCTATCGTAAATGCCATGCAGGACTGCAGCCTGTTTCACAGCGAGGATGTGGGACTTTCCTGTATGGATCTGAAGAGTGAGGACGCACATGCCTGGCTTGTGAATTCGTGGGATATTGTGATCAAGCGGCGTCCGGTCATGGGCGAAGTGTTTGAGGTATCCACATGGCCTTACAAAATGAGAGGCGTATTTGGAATGCGTAACTTTGTGATGAAAACAGAAGAGGGCGAGACGCTTGCGTATGCGGATTCCCATTGGTTTTTCTTTGACCAGAAGACGGGAACACCGGTGAAACCGGAACCGGAAGATTATGAAGCCTATGGGATGGAAGAGCCGTATCCGATGGAATATAAGCCAAGAAAGATCAAAGTGCCGGAAGATCTTGTGTACTGCGACAGCATTACGGTGTGTGAAAACCATATGGACACCAATTCCCATATGAATAATGGAGAATACGTACGTCTGGCAGCCGATCATCTGCCGTTTGGATTTGAAGTGGAAGAACTGCGTGTGGAATATCGTCTGGCAGCAAAACTTGGCGATGAAATACAATGTTACATCTGTGAAAAAGAAGAGGGATTTTATGTCGTAATGACAGACAAAGAAAAATCCCCATTTGCGATCACCTGCTTCAAGGGCAGGATAGAAGAAAGGGAATAATCGTGCAGACTATGGAAGAAAAAATACTCGGACGCATGTCGCGTCTGTATGTAACGAAAATGACAAAAAACGGAGTGTATCTTGGTTCTTATGAATATCCGGAATTAAAGGTACTTCTGCCAAATAATCAGGTTCCGAAGGGGACAGAGCGCGGAGACATTTTTCATGTATTTCTGTATAAGGATTCAGAAGACCGCCTGATTGCGACGACGACAGAACCGTATGTGCAGCTGGGACAGATGGCGCGCCTGAAAGTAACGGATGTGACCGGCATCGGAGCGTTTCTTGACTGGGGACTTGCCAAAGATCTGTTTCTGCCATTTAAGGAGCAGACCCACCGCGTAAAAAAGGGTGAGCAGGTACTGGCAGCCCTTTATATCGATAAAAGCAGCCGTCTGTGTGCGACAATGCATATTTATGATTATCTTCGTACGGATGGAGATTTTACCGAGGGCGATCATGTAGATGGACTGGTGTATGAGATTTTAGATTCGTTTGGTGCCTTTGTGGCAGTGGCAGACCAGTATTCTGCGCTGATCCCACACAATGAGATGAACCGTGAAATTCATGTAGGAGACAGCGTTCACGCCCGCATCAAAGAAATTCGGGAAGATGGAAAACTGACACTCAGTCTTCAGGAAAAACTGCCGGTTCAGATGGGAATGGATGCGGAAAGCATTCTTGCGAGACTGGAGGCAGCAGGTGGTTTCCTGCCATTTCACGATAAAACGTCGCCGGAAATTATCAAGCGTGAATTTAAAATGAGCAAAAATGCTTATAAACGGGCAATCGGACGTCTTATGAAAGAAAAGAAGATTGAGATCCGGTCCGATGGAATCAAGTTGATCTGATTTTTTAGGTATTAGTCCGGTGAGATACTGATCCGATGAAATACTAGTCCGGGGTGGATTCCGGATTTTCCCAAAAGGAATGGAGGATATCTTTCATTCCTTTTTTATTTGTAATCTGGTAAGGAACCCATTCTTTTGGAAATAAATGGGAATAGCTGTTGCCGGCAAAGCGCTCATCTAAGAGCAGAATGACACCGCGGTCGGAAGAAGTACGGATCACGCGGCCGCCTGCCTGAAAAACTTTGTTGATGCCGGGATAGAGGTAGGCGTAGTCAAAACCATGTCCGTTTTTTTCGTCGTAATACTGTTTAAATAATTCACGTTCCTCGCAAACCTGCGGAAGACCGGTTCCCACGATTGCCGTACCAATCAGGCGGTCTTCTTTCAGATCAATTCCTTCGCTGAAAATACCGCCCATAACACAAAGTCCTACGAGAGTATGATCGTTTTCGGCATCAAAAGAAGCCAGAAATTCTTCTTTTTCCGATTCTGACATATTTTGACATTGTTCGACGACTTCGGTCTGCTCCGGAAAACGCAGCTGGTCTTTTACCTGACGCAAAAAGGCGTATGAGGGGAAGAAAATGATATAATTTCCCTGCCTTGCCTGCACAAATTCTTCGATATAACCGGCGATACGGCGGTATTCGGAGAGAGAACGCCTGGTGTATTTGCTGGTAACATCATTGGCGATGAGGATGCGCCGCTGGTCGGGGGTAAAGGAAGATTTGGCATAAACGGCGTAATCTTCTTCCGTGGTTGAAAGCTGCTCCATATAATAGCGGATCGGCAGCAGGGTGGCAGAGAAAAAGACCGTACTCCGCGCCTGCTCCTCGGCATCGCTGAGGCGTGTCGAAGGATCCATACACTGGAGTTTGACGCGGAAATTCCCGGATTCGTCATAATCGGTATAAATGCGGTATTTTTCATCTTTGGTATCGTTCATATTGAGAAAATGACGGACAGCAAAAAATAAATTCAAAATCGTTTCGCGTTCGGGAAGTTCTTTTACTTCTTTCGTCAAAAGTTCAAAACTGTTTACGACGCGCAGCAGCTGAAATTCAAAAGCGGATATGTCATCTAAGAGTTCAAAATGATCGCAGGCGTGCTTCCATTCCAGCATCATTTTGTTGCAGCGTTCGAGTGAGGCGGCAAAGATCTTAAACAGGTATTTTACCTCCGACGGATAATTTTTGGTGGATTCCTCATTCAGAATCCGTTTTACTTTCAGAAAATCCTCTTTGACAAGGACGGCACTGTACATTTCTCTGGCGCGCTCGACGAGATTATGTGCTTCGTCAATCAAAAAGGCAAAATTTCCCTTTTTGTCCTCCGAAAAGAAGCGGCGCAGATAGACATTGGGATCAAACGCATAATTGTAGTCACAGATAATGCTGTCCGCAAAAAGAGCCGCATCCAGACACATTTCAAAGGGGCAGACGGTATGTTTTTCGGCATACGAAAGAATGGTATCCCGATTCATGTCATTTTCATGGATCAGCATATCGTAGACACAGTCATTGACGCGGTCGTAATGCCCTTTGGCGTAAGGACAGGAGGCAGGATTGCAATCCGGACTGCCTTCTAAAAAGCACATTTTTTCCTTTGCCGTGATCGTGAGAAATTTAAAATGCAGCGACTGTTCTGACAAAAGTTGGAAACATTCCTGCGCGACCGTTCTCGTGATCGTTTTGGCGGTCAGGTAAAAAAGCCGGTCGATCAATCCTTCGCCCATGGCTTTCACTGTCGGAAATACGGTTGAAATGGTCTTTCCGACACCGGTGGGAGCCTGTATAAAAATTTTCTTTTTGTGTTCAATCGTTTTATAGACGCAGGCGGCAAGTTCTTTCTGCCCTTCGCGGTAAGGGAAAGGGAAAGTGAGAGCCTGGATCGAGGCATTCCGCTTTTTCTGCCAGTCAAATTCGTATCTCGCCCAGGGGGTATATAAGTCGATCAGATCCTGAAACCACGCGCGGATCTCTTCGCTTCGGTAGGTTACCGGAAAACGGCGGATCTCTTCGCTCTCCAGATGACAATACGTCACCTGCGCGGTGATAAATGCCGGATTTTCGGCTTCACAGATCATATAGGCATAGCACATTGCCTGCGCTTTGTGTACCAAAATAGGCTCTTTTAACTGGTGGATATCCATGAAAACACCTTTGATCTCATCGACGAGAATCTCCGTGTCGTCGCGGAAAATGCCGTCCGCCCGGCCTTCAATCTTCAGATCAAATTCCTCGCCGGTCTCTTCACTCTGCAATGCGACATACGTAAATAAAGGAACCTCTGCCTGATAGCCGATTCCCATGCTTTTTTGTATTTTCTTGTGGATTCTATTGCCGAGCTGCATTGCTTCGGGATTCCGGGTGCCGAGGCCGGTCGAATTGATGTCTCCCTCACGAAAGATAAATTCCACCAGATTCCGCACGGAAATTTTCAATTCTCTGCGTTCTGCCATAAAAAAGCCCTCTTTTATCATTCTTCTTTTAGTATAGCAAAAAGGGGGGCATTTGGCAATCGGCAGATATGAGAAAAAGGCCACTAGGTGACCTTTTTCTGGGGAATAGAGAACTAAACTATATATAGGCAATCATTAGGTTATCCCAATGATAACGGCAATAAAAAATGGCAACTCGCCTAAGGCGAATCACCATTGATTCATATATATAGTATCGCAAAATGCGGCAAATGTCAAGATTTTTTTGAAACAATTGTGCCATCGTCGTTGATCTGGTGATAGATCCGGTATACATAAGCGGCTGCGATGACACAGATGCCACCGGTGATCAACAGATTAAATGTCAAATTTAAAAGTTCCATATTGTTCAGATACGACGGCAGATAGGCGATGATGTGAATCAGGATCGCAATCGGAAACAACGGTTTTAGCTTCCGGTTATTGACCGCCATAAAGACAAGGATCGTGAGGGAAATCTGCAGCGCAAGCAGGAACATCCGCTCAATTCCATAAGAGACATATTCACTTGTCGGAATTGCCATCAGAGCAGCCAAATTATTTTTCTGCTCAACCAGTTTTTCACCGGTAATGCCGAGTTTGTTGAAATATTCATCGACACCGAGCGAATTGACGAGCAGTGCCAGCACGAAATTTCCCATAAAAAGGGAACTGCCGTAAGCAAGTGCTTCCAGTCCGCCGTGTCCCAGTCCGAAGAGCAGGGCATTTTGCTTGTCCGGCGTTTTCTTCATCATGTATTTTAACCCGATAAATTTACCGGTTTCTTCAATGATGCCGGCAAGTACTGCGCCGTACAATGCATAATATACCGGATGGATGCTTCGGTTTAATACGGAAGAGAGCGACAGACCGCCCAGCAGAATGATGTTGATCAGTCCACTCACACCAAAGGCAAACAGTGCATAAAAAAGAAGTCCTTTCAAAAAGGAGGTGATCTTCGCACCGGTTTTCGTTTTCATATACGCAAGAGCGATAAAAGGTATACCCATGCATACCAAAGCGACGATAACCATTCCCATCATGGAATTTTTCGAGAAGGCAGTCGCCATAAGAACCATTTTCGTCATAGGAATCTCCATTTCTGTATGTAGTGTGTTTGTAATTATAATGTAACTATTCAGGCTCCCCCACCGCTCCTAAATTGTTACGGTTTGTATAATAATATAACACGACTTCCTATTGAAAAACAAGAGAAAAATGGTATACTTAAAGAAATACTATGAGAAAGGGAAAATGACATGCCAAATCACTTTTTTACCATATTATCCAAATATTGTCAGCAAGATATCGTTCCGATGCACATGCCGGGGCATAAAAGAAATCCGCTGTGTACGATGCCAGATCCCTATTCTCTTGATGTGACAGAGGTTCCGGGTGTGGATGATCTGCACCACCCGGAGGAGATGATCCGTGACCTGATGGACGATCTGACAAAATGGTACGATTCCAAACAGACCTATCTTCTGGTAAATGGAAGTACGTGTGGGATTTTGTCGGCGATTACGGCGTGCTGTTATCCGGGGGACAAGATCCTGGTGGCGAGAAACTGTCATAAATCGGTCTATAATGCGATCAAACTTCTTGGCCTCCGGCCGGTTTATGTGTATCCCCGAAAGCTGAAGGGCACGATGGGAGAACTGGGGATCGCCGGAGAGATCGAAGTTTCGGAAGTCCGCCGTCTCCTAATGGAAAATCCGGATGTCCGCTGTGCGATGATCACATCGCCGACGTATGAGGGGATTGTTTCCGACATCGCCAGCATCGTGGAGGCAGTACATGAGAAAAATATTCCGCTTGTGGTTGATGAAGCACATGGGGCACATTTTAACTGGCTTCCGACCTTTCCGGAAACCGCGGTGCGGCAGGGGGCAGACCTTGTGATCGAGAGCCTGCATAAGACGCTGCCGGCATTTACGCAGACCGCGGTTCTCCACCGGACGGGAAACCGGATTCGGGAAGACAGGCTGTTGTGGGCGCTTCAGACCTATCAGTCGAGCAGTCCGTCCTACGTTTTGATGGCATCGATCGCAAAATGTTTTGAATATGTGCAGAAGGAAGAAACCTTTTCGGCAGAACATTTTGTGAAAAATCTGAACCGGTTTTATGAAAAGGTAAAGGATTTACAAAAATTGGAAATCACGTACTGCGAAGGAATGGATCGTTCAAAAATTGTCGTCAGCACCGCCCGCACAGAACTTACCGGGCAGCAGCTGGAAGAGGTTCTTCTGGAGCGTTACGGCATTCAATTGGAGATGAGCTGCGGCAATTATGCGCTGGGGATGGCGACGATCTGTGATACGGCGGAACATTTTGACCGCTTTGCGGCAGCACTGTGCGATCTTGACCGGTCGTTATCGTATGCGGAAAAGGGCGCAGAGAGGACATTTACGTACGATATTAAACCGCCGGAGCAGCGGATGTACAGCTATGAGGCAGAGCGGCTGCCCGTAAAAGAGGTGCCGCTTGCGGAGGCAGCAGGCCAGACCGCGGCAAAGGACGTGTACCTATATCCGCCGGGAGTGCCATTTGCGGTCGCGGGAGAAATATTTTCGCAGGAAATGGTTGAGGTGCTTTTGGACGGACAAAAATCCGGTTATGAAGTGCGTGGAGTTGAAAACAATAACGTGTTTGTCTGCAATGACAAAGTTTGAAAAGAGCAGGAGGGATTGCAATGGGTAAATTATTTGTTATCATGGGAAAGAGTGCGACAGGAAAGGATTCGCTTTATCAGAGGATCGTAGAGGATTTTCCGGGACTGAAAGAAGTCGTTACGTATACGACACGCCCGATCCGTGCCGGGGAAACGTATGGCAAAGAGTATTTTTTCGTCAGTGAAGAAGAAATGCATGAGATGCAGGAAGCAGATAAGATCATTGAATGCCGTGTGTATCAGACGGTACATGGTCCATGGTATTATTTTACTGCCAACGACGGTCAGATCGATCTGGAAAAGGGAGATTATATCCTTATTACGACGCTGGAAGGATACCGCAAACTGGAGACATTTTTTGGCATTGAGCAGGTCGTTCCAATCTATATTGAAGTCGATGATTTTGAACGTATTGAGCGGGCATTGAAACGCGAAAAAGAACAGAATACACCGTGTGTAGCGGAACTGTGCCGCCGTTTTCTCGCCGATGAAGAGGACTTTTCCGAGGAAAAACTTGGCGAGACGGGCATTGACATCCGGGTTCAGAATGACAATTTCGAGGAGGCACTTGCCCATATCGAAACGATGATACAGCATCAGGTGTGATTTTCTGGTTGCAACACCAGCGAATTTCATGGTATACTTAAAGATGGAATGGATTGCATTTTGAGGGAGGTGTGAAAGGATGGAAATTAAAGTAGATCCGATGCAGCAGACCGTGGCTGCAACGACGACAAGACAGACGCAGAATACGGGAGAAGATTTCAAGTTCACGTTGATGAGTTCTCTGGAAGAAGAGGGCCTACAGGCGCGCCTTTCACTCATGATGGAAGACATTACGATGCAGGGGAAAAAACTTGGAAAGCACATGGATGTGCGTGATATGCGCCAGTACCGGAAACTGATCCAGGAATTTATGAACGAGATTGTAAACCGTTCGCACAAATTCAGCCGTGAGAACTTCCTTGACCGGAGGGGACGGCACCGCGTGTATGGCATGATAAAACGTGTCAATGTGGCATTGGATGAACTGGCGGGAGAACTGATCAAAGAAGAAAAAGACCACCTTGGGATTCTCGCAAAGATCGATGAGATACGAGGGATGCTTCTTGATATACTGACATGAGAAAGGATGGTGGTACCTATGTTTTTATTTTCAGAGATAATGGGACATGAAGATATAAAAGAACATTTGCAGATGGCAATCCGCGAAGATAAGCCGTTTCATGCCTACATTTTCCAGGGCGAAGTGGGCTGTGGCAAAGAGACGATGGCGAGAACCTTTGCAGCCGGACTCCAATGTACGGCAGAACAGGAGGTGCGGCCATGTGGAAAATGTCCGTCCTGTAAACAGATTGATTCCGGAAATCAGCCGGACGTGATCTGGGTAACGAGAGAATTATCGAGTATCGGCGTGGACGATGTGCGCGAAAAGATCAATTCTGAGATGGCGATCAAACCATTTTCGAGTCCATACAAAATCTTTATCGTGCCGGAGGCGGAGAGAATGACCGAGGCGGCGCAGAATGCTCTCTTGAAAACGATTGAGGAGCCGCCGGAATACGGGATCATCATTCTGCTCACGAGTAATATGAGTGCGATCCTGCCAACGATCCAGTCAAGATGTCTGACGCTGGAGTTTCGACCGCTTACGACGGCGGCAATCGAGAAATATCTGATCGATACGTATCATGTGGTGGATTACCGCGCACGGACGAGCGCCATATTTGCGCAGGGAAATCTTGGAAAAGCGATCCGCTATATTGAATCCGAAGATTTTGAGGAAAAAAAGAATCAGGTATTGTATTTGTTAAAAAATGTAAGAAATATGACCGTTTCGGAAATGCTGGAAAAAATAAAAGAGATCGGGGAAGACAAGGACAATATCAAAGATTATATTGATCTTATGGTTCTCTGGTATCGCGATGTGCTTTTATTTAAAGCAACCAAAAATATGAATCAGCTGGTATTTCAGAGCGAATTCCGTGCGATATCGGAAGAAGCCAGTCAGCGTGATTACGAAAAGATAGAAGAGATATTAAGTGCTTTTGACAAAGCGAAACTTCGTCTCAAAGCCAATGTAAACTTTGAGGTGGCGATGGAACTCATGCTTTGTACGATGAAGCAGTAAGAATAGATAAAGTGAGGTAAAAAAGTGAAGATTATTATCGGAGTACGTTTCCGCCAGGCGGGCAAAATTTACTATTTTGATCCGGGAAAGGAAAAAGAAAATATAACGCGCGGCACGCGTGTGATCGTAGAGACGGCAAAAGGAGTCGAGATGGGGACAGTAGTTCTTCCACCGACGGAAATGCCGGAAGAAAAGATTGTAGCACCTCTGAAAGGAATCGTTCGTCTTGCGACGAGAGAGGACAAAGACCAGGAGGAAAAAAACCGGGAGAAAGAAGCAGAGGCCTTTGTGATCTGCAAACAAAAAATTGCCAAACATAAATTGGAAATGAAACTGATCGCGGCAGAATATACGTTCGACCGCAACAAACTGTTGTTTTATTTTACGGCAGATGGAAGAATCGACTTCCGTGAACTGGTAAAAGATCTCGCGTCGGTATTCCGTACGCGTATTGAACTGCGCCAGATCGGAGTCCGCGATGAGACAAAGCTGTGCGGCGGCATCGGTATCTGCGGAAGAGCACTCTGCTGTCATACCTATCTTTCCGAATTTGCGCCGGTTTCCATCAAAATGGCAAAAGAGCAGAACCTGTCACTCAATCCAACGAAGATTTCAGGAGTGTGCGGTCGCCTGATGTGCTGCCTGAAAAATGAGGAAGAGGCATACGAGGAACTGAACCGGAGCCTGCCAAATGTCGGAACGCGCGTGAAAACGCCGGACGGACTCAATGGAGAAGTGCAGAATGTCAGTGTATTGAAGCAGAAAGTCCGCGTCATCGTAACCCTTGACAATGACGAAAAGGAAGTGCGTGAATATGCGGCGGCAGAACTGAAATTCCGGAAGGACCGCAAACGCGACCACGGAAAACATGAGGAAGACAAAGAATTAAAAGCGCTGGAAGCGATGGAAAAAAAGGAAGGTAAATCAAAGATCTGATGAACGACTGGATATTACCGGGGGAACGGCTGGATGATCTGCAGCGCGGCGGTTTGATGCTTATCCAGAACCCCAAATGGTTTTGTTTTGGCATGGATGCGGTACTGCTTTCGTCCTTTGTCCGTGTGCCGGAAGGCAAAAATGTACTGGATCTCGGCTGCGGCAATGGTATCATTCCGATCCTTTTGTCCGCAAAGACTAAGGCAGAGCATATCGAAGGACTGGAAATTCAGGCCGACATCGCCGACATGGCGAGACGGAGTGTCGGGTACAATAAATTAGACTCCAGAGTGCATATTACGACAGGAGATATCAAAGAAGCGGCGGTGATTTTTGGAGCGGCTTCTTTTGATGTCATAACGACCAATCCGCCGTATATGAGTGAATCTCACGGACTTACCAATCCGACGGGGCATAAGGCGATCGCGCGCCATGAGTTAAAATGCACGCTGGATGATGTGCTGAATGCAAGTGCAAAACTGCTGAAACCCGGCGGACATTTCTTTATGGTGCACCGCCCGTCGAGGCTTGGCGAGATTATGAGTAAAATGACCGCCTGCCGGATCGAACCCAAACGGATGCAGCTCGTCTATCCGTATGTGGACAAGGAACCCAATATGGTATTGATCGAGGGCACACGGGGCGGCAATCTGGGCATGAAGATAGAAAAGCCGCTTATCGTATACAAAGAGGTAAATGTGTATACCGAACAATTGTTACAGAATTACTAGGAAATGAGGCTATTATGGGAACATTATATTTGTGTGCTACGCCGATCGGGAATCTGGAAGATATCACACTGCGCGTGCTTCGGACATTGAAAGAAGTGGATCTGATCGCGGCGGAGGACACCAGACAGACGATCAAACTTCTCAATCATTTTGATATCAAGACACCACTTACCAGTTATCACGAACACAATAAATATCAGAAGACCGGAGTGCTGGTCAATGAACTGCTGGCAGGAAAAGACATTGCCGTCGTGACGGATGCCGGTACGCCCGCGATCTCGGATCCGGGAGCGGAACTGGCGCTGGCAGCTTACGAAGCCGGGATTCCGGTGACCTCTCTGCCGGGAGCTTCTGCCGTCATCACCGCGCTTACGCTGGGTGGCCTTTCGACGCGCCAGTTTGCTTTTGAAGGTTTTCTGCCGATGGATAAGAAAGAACGGGCAAGAGCCTTAGAACGCCTGAAAAATACGACGTATACGACGGTATTTTACGAGGCGCCGCACCGGTTGGTAAAGACATTACAGGCAGTCGCGGAAGTGCTGCCGGGAACGCGTAAGATCGCAGTGTGCAAGGAACTTACCAAACGGCACGAAAAGGTGATGCAGTGTACGCTGGAAGAGGCTTGTTCGTATTATGAAAAAAATGAGCCGAAGGGCGAATTTGTATTTGTTGTGGAGGGCGCGGACATTGAAGAACTGGAAAGCCTGGAACAGCAGAAATGGGAACAGGTTCCGATCGAAGAACATATGCAGAACTATCTCGCCCAGGGAATGGAGCGGAAAGAGGCAATGAAAGCGGTGGCAAAAGACCGCGGTATGACGAAAAACCAGGTATACAAAGAATTGATGAAATAAAATGATACCGCGCAGGCAGCTGAAACGAGGGTGCCTGCGCTTTTTTTTGCCGTGCGCAGTCGTCGGATACAAATAAAAAAAAGTAACCATACGGTTACTTAAAACAAAAAGGAAAGGCTGGAGTCTAGGGGGGCTCCAGCCACACTAAAGGGATATATGATTAAATTAAACCAGCTAGCTTAGCCAATGCCTCGATTGAAGCTACGGAAACCAATTTTCCTTCGTATTCAATCAGGTCTTTATCTGAACCGGTAAATACATCAACAGGCTCATATTTTTTGATCATGATCGCATTTTTCTGAGCAGAAATCTCTACTTCTCCGCGATTCTCAATTCCAAGTGATTTTCTCATTTCCATCGGAATGGTAACTCTTCCTAAGTTATCCAAACGACGTACAATTCCTACATTTTTACTCATGGTCGTCTTCCCCTTTTTTTAGTTATTGAAAGAAATTTTTTGCATATTCTGTACTCACAACCCCTTCAACGATTTACATTCTATCACGAGTCGAGAGATTAGTCAATAAAATAAATATAAAAATATATAAAATATAGGTAAAAGATTACAGCGCCCCACGTTTCGCGCACTGCATTGCCAAAAAACCGATAAAAAATCCGGACATGGCTCCGCTGAAATACAAAACGGGTGCATACCAGCGAAGGGAATCAAAGCCTACGACCAGGGAAGCTGCGAGCCATTGTCCCATACAGTGGGTGATGCCGCCGGCAGCACTGACAGAGAGCATGGATAACCTGTCTTTGGCGGCCCATTTGAGGAAAGCCATCAAAAAGATGCTGAGAATACTTCCGGCGAGGCTGTATAACAAGCTGAATAAACTGCCGAAAGTAAAGGCACTGAGGACAATTCTCAAAAGGGACAGCGAAAGGGTGTAACGCAATCCTTTCTTATATAATGTAAGAAGAAAGATCAAATTGGCAAATCCGATCTTCATCCCCGGAAATGGCAGTGGCAGCGGAAAAAGGTTTTCAAGATAGCCAAATAAAAATGCCAATGCCGTATAAAGCGCATATTCTGCAATTTTTTTTGATCGATTCATAGCAGTCTCCTTTGTTTATCCGCTGATGCCGTCCAATTCGGGTACTGTGCCGGAAGAGGTGATCGCGAGGACAACCTGGTGGGGAAGGCATACAATGCTTTCTCCGGTCTTTGAAATGCCTTTCGTGCGGACACAGATCTGATCCGGGCAGGACGCCGTTTTCATCGTAACTTTATGATCTTTGATGCAAAATGTGTTGGAATCGCCATCTTCTGTCGTGATCGTTTTCTCTATGTTAGAAGAAAGCGGATAGGTGGCAGTGACTTTTCCCTTGACGCGGACCTCTACGACGGAACCATTTTCCACGCGCGGCAGATAGACAGATCCGGCGAGGAGCAGTCCGAGGATCAGAAGCCCGGCCAGAAAGAAGATATCCATGTGGGTTTTCTTCATGACGAATCTCAACTCCTTTTCGCTTATTTTCTTACTATTTTATCATATAAAAATAGTAAAAGAAATAAAGAAAATGTAAATAGTATAAAATATTCACGAAACCGTAAAAAGTCACTTGACACTAGGGATTGTGTAGTATATGATAAAGATACACGTAGTTTTGAAAACTACATGAGGTGTAAATTAAAACAAGATAGATTTGGCGTGATTACGAACGCAGAAATGGAGAAAGATATGAGTTATACCGAAGGAAAGAAGTTTGATTTGGTCGGAATCGCGGATCAGTATATTGAAACAGGATTTGGAGAAGACGGAATTTTAAATTCCATAAAATTTAAAAACGATGAGAATTTTAACTTTTCATATGATGTAATCGATGTCATGGCAAAAAAATGTCCGGACAAACTGGCAATGCTTCACGTATCAAAAGATGGAAGAGAACGTTATTTTACATTCCGTGATATCGCAAAATTTACCAATATGACAGCAAATTATTTCAGTTACCTCGGAATTAAGCGCGGAGACAAGGTAATGCTCGTTCTGAAACGTCATTTCCAGTTCTGGTTCTCCATCCTTGCGCTTCATAAGATCGGAGCGATCGCGATCCCTGCGACCAACCTGCTTACCCGCAAAGACTTTGAATACCGTTTCAAAGCAGGCGAGGTGGATGCGGTTGTATGTACGGCAGACGGCGACGTTTCCCGTGAAGTCGATAAGGCATCCCGCGGAAATACGACATTGAAATTGAAGATCATGGTAGGCGGCGCGCGTGAGTCCTGGCACTGCTTTAATAAAGATATCCAGTACTTTTCGGCGAATTTTACCAAACCAAAAGATGTGCCGGGCGGAGACGATCCGATGCTGATGTTCTTTACTTCGGGTACGACGTCTTATCCCAAGATCACGACACACAATTATAAATATCCGCTGGGACATTATATTACTGCCAAATATTGGCATCAGGTAGACCCGGACGGCATTCATTTCGCCATTTCCGATACCGGCTGGGGAAAAGCTCTGTGGGGAAAACTGTACGGACAGTGGATCTGCGAAGCCCCTATTTTTACCTATGATTTTGATGATTTTGATGCGAAAAAGATTTTGCAGATGATCGAGAAATATAAAATTACAACTTTCTGTGCACCGCCAACGGCATACCGCGTTATGGTTCATTTGCAGCTGGAAAAATACGACCTTTCTTCCCTGCAGAATGTAACGACGGCAGGCGAGGCATTGAATCCGAAAATCTATGAGAAATTCAAAGAAAAGACCGGATTTGACATTATGGAAGGATTCGGACAGACCGAGACGACGATGCTGATCGGGAATATCAAAGGCATGACGCCGCGTCCGGGTTCAATGGGCAAACCGAGTCCATTGTACGAAGTTGCCGTAATGCTTTCCGATGGAAGCATCGCAAAGACCGGCGAAGAGGGAGAGATCGTTGTAAAAGTTTCCGATGGCGTGCCAAATGGTCTGTTTACCGGATATTACAATGACAAAGAAAAGACGGATTCCGTATGGTACGACGGATATTATCACACCGGCGACACAGCCTGCATGGACAGCGACGGATATCTGTGGTATGTCGGACGTGTGGATGACGTCATCAAATCTTCCGGTTACCGCATCGGACCATTTGAGATTGAAAATGAGATCATGAAACTGCCATACGTACTGGAATGTGCCGTGACATCCGTGCCGGATAAACTCCGCGGCCAGGCGATCAAGGCGACGATCGTACTCGCGGACGGCAGCGAAGGCGACGAGCATATGAAAAATGATATTGTAAAATATTTGAAGAAAAACGTCGCTTCTTATAAGTGGCCTAAGATCGTAGATTTTGCGAAAGAACTGCCAAAGACGATCAGTGGAAAGGTTCGCCGTGCGGAAATTAAGGCACATGACTGGTCCGAAGAAGAGGGCGGTAAATCCGATGCCAACGAGATCCCTGAGGTAGAAAATACAGCCGAAGAGAAAAAAGAAGACTGATACTACTTGACAGTTCCCTGCCATAAGAGTAAACTAAAAGATACAAAATATACGTCAAAGGAAGATGGTTAACTATGGAAAAAAAGAACATTGATTGGTCCAGTCTGGGATTTGGATACCATGACACAGACAAACGTTTTGTGGCAAATTACAAAGATGGTGCCTGGGACGAGGGCGCTTTGATCGATGATCCTACGATCACAATGAGTGAGTGTGCAGGTGTACTTCAGTATGCACAGACCTGTTTTGAGGGATTAAAAGCTTACACAGCAGAAGATGGACATATTGTCTGCTTTCGCCCTGACTTAAATGCAGAGCGTATGGCAAATACGGCAAGACGTCTTGAGATGCCGGCATTTCCGGAAGATAAATTTGTAGATGCAGTAGTACAGACCGTTTTGGCAAATGAAGCTTACGTACCGCCTTATGGCTCCGGTGCTTCTTTGTACATCCGTCCATATATGTTTGGTATCGGACCGGTTATCGGAGTTGCTCCTTCCACAGAGTACCAGTTCCGTGTATTTACGACACCGGTTGGTCCTTATTTCAAGGGCGGCGCAAAACCGATCGTGATCCGTGTCAGTGATTTTGACCGTGCAGCACCAAATGGTACAGGACATATCAAGGCTGGTCTGAACTATGCGATGAGTCTTCATGCGATCGTAGATGCACATAATCAGGGATTCGCTGAAAATATGTATCTCGATCCTAAGACAAGAACAAAAGTAGAAGAGACCGGTGGAGCAAACTTCATCTTTGTTACCAAAGATGGTAAAGTGGTTACACCAAAGAGCAACAGTATCCTTCCTTCAATCACAAGACGTTCTCTCGTAACGATCGCAAGAGACATCCTTGGTCTTGAAGTAGAAGAAAGAGAAGTATACTTTGACGAAGTAAAAGATTTTGCAGAGTGTGGACTTTGTGGAACCGCAGCTGTTATTTCTCCGGTTGGAAAGATCAATGATCATGGCAAAGAGATCTGCTTCCCAAGCGGCATGGAGAAAATGGGTGAAGTTACACAGAAATTGTATGATACACTTACCGGTATCCAGATGGGTCATATCGAAGGTCCGGAAGGATGGGTTAAGGTTATCAAATAAATAATGTAACATTGTGAAACCAGACCACATATTTTTTCACGGAAAGATATGTGGTCTTTGTTAGTTATCGGAAATGGAGGATAAAATGGAAACGATTGCTAGTTTTACCGTAGATCACCTGAAACTCCTTCCGGGAGTCTATGTTTCCCGCAAAGACTGCACCGGAACGGACATTGTGACAACATTTGACATCCGTATGACGCGTCCGAACTTTGAGCCGGTTATGAATACGGCAGAGATTCACGCTGTGGAGCATCTGGGCGCGACATTTTTGAGAAATCATGATACGATGGGCGAAAAGGTCGTGTACTTTGGACCAATGGGCTGCCGCACCGGCTTTTACCTGATCCTTGCCGGCGACTACGAATCCGCGGATATCGTGCCTTTGCTCAAAGAAATGTTTACATTTATCAGTGAATACGAAGGGGAGATACCGGGAGCAGCGCCGGAAGCCTGTGGCAATTACCTGGATCTGAACCTGCCGATGGCAAAATATGTTGCCAAACGGTATCTCACGGAAGTGTTGGAAAATATTACCAGTGAACGCCTGAATTATCAATAGGCATTCTTTTTGAAAAACACGCATATGCTAGAAGAAAAGGAATGCGGAAGTGGGACAGATGTTGCAATGGGAAGGAAGAATTGTGGACAATACCAATGTGCAGCTGTTAAAGGCGGCACTGCCTTATCTGGATCAGCCGGTCGGAAACCGGATCGATCTCGAAGGGCTTCTTCGGAGTATCCGCGGTTTCTGCCGGAAAAATGAACGGCAGCTCATCGACCTTTTATTGCAGATCTTTATGTTCCGGCATGTCCGTGAGATGATGACGATGATGCAGGAAATGAAGCAGGGTGCAGAGCAGTCAGATTCCGGCATGGGAACGATGGATGGCATGATGGAGCTTTTGAAAAGCCAGATTCCACCGGAGCAGCAGGATATGCTAGACATGATGTCTGTCTTTTTAACCGCAATGAGTGAGGAAAATAATGGGCAATCTGGAAGAGATGTATGCGAAGATGAACCCGGCGAAAGCGAAGATTTTGAAGCAGCTCGAAGCGCAGACGAAGGGAATCGAGATGAAAGCAGCGGCGCCGTTCGTGATGCAGGCGATGCGGGAACTTCGCAGCCAGAATCTGTCATTTACCCCGGAGGAGACGGAGGCGATGATGCAGATTCTCACCCGTGATATGAATGATTCGGAAAAGCAGCGCGTGGAAAAAATGAAACAGATTATAAGAACGAAAGGAAAGAATTAAAATGAAAAAATTAGTAAGAAACCTGATAACCGCCGTAGTTGCGACGACACTTTGCCTTACCGGATGTGGCTCCGCAGGGACGGCAGACAAAAACACGGATTCCTCTCAAGCTACACAGAAATCTGCACAGGAATCTACGCAGACAGCCAGTGGCAGCTCCATTAGAAAAACTTTGAGCGGCAAGCACCATATAAAGATCACAGTCAAAGATTATGGAACGATCGAAGCGGAACTGGATGCCGACGAGGCACCGATCACAGTGACAAATTTTGCCAAATTGGTTCAGAAAGGATTTTATGACGGTCTGACATTCCACCGTATCATCTCCGGCTTTATGATTCAGGGTGGCGACCCGGAAGGCACCGGAATGGGCGGTTCCGATGAGACGATCAAAGGCGAGTTTACTTCCAATGGATTACAAAACTCGATCAAACATACCCGCGGCACGATTTCAATGGCGCGTGCGCAGGATCCTGACAGCGCAAGCTCCCAGTTCTTCATTATGCACCAGGATGCCGACTATCTCGATGGAGAATATGCCGGTTTCGGCCACGTTACCTCCGGTATGGAAATTGTAGATCAGATCTGCGAAAAGACGCCGGTCACCGACAGCAACGGAACGGTAGATAAAGCAAACCAGCCGGTCATTGAAAAGATTGAGTGGGTGGACTAAGAAAAGATTATAATGATAAAAAAGCAAGGCCCCGCCTGGATTTGCATTTCGTGCGAATTCGGACGGGGCTTTTTAACGGTAAAAAAATTTTTTAAAAATTATTAGCACTCACTCTTGACGAGTGCTAATAAAAGTGGTATAACATAATTGTAGCGATGATGGAGAGACTATAAAAAGTCCCACATTGTCCAATAACGCTTGCAGGCATCGTGCAGGAGATGCAGAATGGAGGCAGAGTATGAATATTTCAAAATTTACACAGAAATCCGTAGAGATTTTAAACAACCTGGAGAAAATCGCATATGATTTTGGTGCACAGGAGATTGCGCAGGAACACTTACTTTATGGGATGTTGACGGTAGAAGATAGTCTGATCAAGAAACTGATCGAGAAGATGGAGATAGACAGCGATGTATTTTTGGCGCAGGTCGAGGGAGCTGTCCGCAAACGTCCGCAGGTTCAGGGAGGGCAGGTCTATATCGGACAAGATTTAAATAAAGTATTGGTGTATGCCGAAAATGAGGCGAAGGCACTGGGAGACGAATATGTCTCCGTTGAGCATTTATTTTTGAGTCTGCTTCGGAAACCATCGAAGGAGATCAAGCAGCTGTTTCACGATTTTCAGATTGACCGCGAAAGATTTTTGCAGGCTCTTTCGAAAGTCCGGGGAAATCAAAAGGTGACAACGGACAATCCGGAAGCCGTGTATGACAGCTTAAATAAATATGGATACGACCTCGTACAGAGGGCGCGTGAGAAAAAACTGGATCCTGTAATTGGCAGGGACTCGGAAATTCGTAACATGATTCAGATCTTATCGCGTAAGACCAAAAATAACCCGGTTCTCATCGGAGAGCCTGGTGTAGGTAAGACCGCAGCCGTAGAAGGACTGGCGCAGCGTATTGTGCGCGGTGACGTGCCGGATGGCTTGAAAGACAAGATCATCTTTGCACTGGATATGGGCGCGCTGGTGGCAGGTGCCAAATACCGCGGTGAATTTGAGGAACGTCTGAAAGCCGTTTTGGAAGAGGTCAAAGACAGCGACGGGCAGATCATTCTTTTCGTCGATGAACTTCATACGATCGTCGGAGCCGGAAAGACCGATGGCGCAATGGACGCCGGCAACATGTTAAAGCCAATGCTTGCGCGTGGCGAACTGCATTGTATCGGCGCAACCACGCTGGATGAATATCGGATGTATATAGAGAAAGATGCCGCTCTGGAACGTCGTTTCCAGCCGGTTATGGTGGACGAACCGACGGTAGAGGACACGATCTCGATTCTTCGTGGACTGAAAGACCGTTACGAAATCTTTCATGGCGTAAAGATTACCGATGGAGCGCTTGTCAATGCGGCGGTTTTGTCAAACCGTTACATTTCCGACCGTTTCCTTCCGGATAAGGCGATCGACCTTGTCGATGAAGCGTGTGCGCTCATCAAAACCGAGCTGGATTCGCTGCCGACCGAACTGGATGACGTGCAGCGTCACATCATGCAGCTGGAGATCGAAGAAGCCGCTTTGAAAAAAGAAACGGACAATCTGAGCAAAGAGCGTCTGACCAATTTACAGAAAGAATTGGCAGAACTTCGCGAACAATTTGCCGGCGAAAAGGCGAAATGGGACAATGAGCGAAGCGCGGTGGAAAAAGTTCACAGCCTGAAGACCGAACTTGAAACTGTCCGCAACCAGATTGAAATGGCGAAAAATAATTATGACCTTGAAAAAGCGGCACAATTGCAGTATGGAGATCTGCCAAGAGTGCAGAAACAATTGCAGGAAGCCGAAGAAAAGGCAAAGACCGGCGACCAGTCGATGGTTCATGAGAGCGTGACAGAGGAAGAAATTGCCAAAATTGTATCGCGCTGGACTGGAATCCCGGTTTCCAAACTGACGGAATCGGAGCGAAATAAAACGCTTCATCTGGCAGATGCGCTTCACAAACGAGTGGTCGGCCAGGACGAGGGCGTAACGAAAGTGACGGAAGCAATCCTTCGTTCCAAAGCCGGGATCAAAGATCCGACAAAGCCAATCGGCTCATTTCTCTTCCTTGGTCCTACCGGCGTCGGAAAGACGGAGCTTGCGAAGAGCCTTGCTGAGAATTTGTTTGACAACGAACAGAACATCATACGTATTGATATGAGTGAATATATGGAGAAACATTCCGTATCGCGTCTGATCGGAGCGCCTCCGGGATATGTCGGCTACGAGGAAGGCGGCCAGCTGACCGAGGCAGTGCGAAGAAAACCATATTCCGTCGTATTGTTTGATGAGATTGAGAAAGCGCACCCGGACGTATTCAATATTTTCTTACAAATATTGGATGATGGACGTGTGACAGACTCAAAAGGCCGTACGGTCGATTTCAAAAACACGATTTTGATCATGACTTCGAATCTCGGAGCGGAATATTTGCTTGACGGTATCGACGAGGACGGAAATATCCTGCCGGAGGCCGAACAGAAAGTAATGGAAAAACTTCGTCTCAGCTTCAAACCGGAATTTTTGAACCGTCTTGACGAAACCATTATGTTTAAGCCGCTGACAAGAGACAATATCCGCGGAATCATTGATCTTTTGATCGCAGATCTGAACCGCCGTCTTGCCGACCGCGAACTTACGGTAGAACTTACCGGCGCAGCGAAAGACAAAGTGGTGGAAGATGCGTACGAACCGGCTTATGGCGCGCGGCCATTGAAGCGTTATATCCAGAAAAAGGTAGAGACGCTTCTTGCCAAAAAGATTTTGTCCGACGAACTTCATGCCGGCGAGCATTTTGTTATTACCGATGAAATGTTGTAAATAAATAACACCCCTTGCGAATTTTGTCATATAGTATACTAAAAAGCAAAATAGCAAGGGGATTTTTTTATGAATTCATATTCTAGAAATTGTAATTGCAATCAGAATTCAAGACCGCGCGGCGCGATGTCTGCAAATATGCCATCCTCCTCCTGCGGATGCCGTGACCGCAAGCCGGAAATGCCGGAATCCCGCCCTTGTCCACGCCCGGAACGCCAGTCCCTGGCAATTGCCTCGGTAAAATGGCAGACGTGGAAAAACGTTATGGACGGTGGAAGCGGTCTGGCACACGGCTCGATCTTTGAAGATCTTGTCCTTCCATTTATTGGAAGCAAAGCAGCGTGCGCGCATTGTGCACAGCCATCATATCAAGGGAGGGATCGACGATGAATCAGACAGACAAAAAGAAATTGCTGCGTTATATCCAGGAAGTTGCCTTTGCCATCGATGATGTCGTACTGTACCTGGATACGCATCCCTATGATGAGGAAGCATTGAAGTATTACAAAAAGTATAAGAAATTATACCACGAGGCATCCGAGGAATACACGCAATGCTACGGACCGCTGCAAAATAGTAATGTCATCACAGATGACCGCTGGACCTGGGTGGAAGGCCCGTGGCCATGGGAAGGAGGATGTTGATCAATGTGGAAATATGAAAAACGTTTGCAATACCCGGTAAATATCACCCGCCCAAATGCTGAGATGGCGAAAGTGATCATTTCACAATTTGGCGGCCCCGACGGAGAAGTCGGTGCGGCAATGCGCTATCTGTCCCAGCGTTATTCAAACACGAACCGCAAGGTAGCCGGCGTTCTGACTGACATCGGCACCGAGGAACTCGCCCACATGGAAATGATCTGCGCGATCGTTCACCAGCTGACGAAAAACCTTACCGCGGAAGAACTGCAGGAGCAGGGATTTGCTCCATACTACGTAGATCACACGATCGGACTTTGGCCGCAGGCCGCTTCCGGCGAACCTTGGAGCGCAACAGGAATCCAGTCCACCGGTGACCCGATCGCCGACATGCACGAAGATATGGCGGCAGAGCAGAAAGCACGTCTGACCTACGACAATATTCTGCGCCTGATCAAAGATCCGGAAGTCTGCGACCCGATCCGCTATCTCCGCGAGCGCGAGATCGTTCACTATCAGCGTTTCGGCGAAAGCCTGCGCCTGATCACCGATGACCTTGACCACAAAAACATCTACGCATTTAACCCGGATTTTGACAAACAATTTTGTAAATAATTGGTTAAAAAACGGAGTGAATGATGCGAGGCTCGGATGAAAATCCGAGCCTTGTATTGTCTTTTAAAGGGATTTGCGAGGGTTTTCAGCCTCATGAATAGAACGGTATTATTTTGTAAAATATGGTTACATTGAAGTAGAGAGATTATGAGAAGAAAGTTGACATTTCAAATTCTATTGTGTATAATGATGTAAATTAGAGAGGAGGCGGATGAAATGGCAACAAAAAGTATATTAAAAACAGTCAAAATACGAGATAGTAAACTTTGTCGTTCATTTGCTGATGCGATAGAAAAAACAAAGTATGTAAAAGAAAATGAAGTACAATATAGTCGCGAATGTACAGAATTAGACAAAGGGAGTGTCAAAAGATTCTTTGAAAATATGTGAAATGCAATCTAAATATTATCAAGTTAATTTACAAAATATGTTGGAAGAATTAGGAAAGGATAGGGTTGAAACCATTCTTTCTGATTTTTCATGTCCGCAAAACGAAGATGTAGAATATTTTTTAAAACGAAAAGCAATACTGTTTTCACAACAAGGATTTGCAAAAACTTTTTTGGTTTTTTGGTGTAGTGCGGATGAAACAGAAAGTTATTTGATTGGGTATTATTCAATTGCAAGTAAAGTTATTGAAGTTGAACGAAATTCTGTTAGTAAGAGGACGTACTCAAAATTGCTGCAATTTGATGTAACATCGTTCTCAGAAGAAGGTTGTATGGTACCAGCAATTTTAATTGGTCAGTTAGGGAAAAACTTTACAGATGGAAATAATACTTTAATTAGCGGAGACGAATTACTGAAAATGGCAGTTGATCGAATACATGATATTCAGTATGAACTTGGAGGCAAGTTTACATATGTAGAATGTGAAAATAAGGAAAAATTGATCCGATTTTATCAGAATAATGGATTTGTTTTATTTGGAAAACGAAAGTTAGACAAGGATGAGACAATGATTCAGGGAGAAGAGTTAATGCAATTACTCAAATATATACATACTTAAAAATATTTTTAAAAGGGTACCCTAGGATGGGTATCTTTTTTCTATCCCTTAGCGTGACACGGAGGGCAGGATGGTGAAGGTGGAATGCTGACTGACATCATGATATCTGTGCTGAAAATGAGCATTGATGAAAAAACGATAAAAGCAGTATTCGTGTCGATTAGTGTGAAAAAGAGAAAAAAGTTCATGCGTTTTAGTGTAAATTTTTATGGATTTTATGTTGATTTTTACACGAATTATATTTATAATGTAAGTAAGACTTCAAAGGAGGTTTTATTTATGTATCGAAAAGTAATGGAATTTTTACGGGAATGGAAACAAAGCGGCCATCGCAAACCCTTGATTCTACAGGGGGCAAGACAGGTTGGTAAAACGTATTCTATTTTGGAATTTGGACGCATGCATTATGAAAATGTAGCTTATTTTAATTTTGAAACGAATCCAAAATTAAATGAAACATTTGAGGAAAATATCAGTCCGGAATATTTAATTCCGATTTTATCACATATTGCCGGACAAACGATTGTAAAAGAAAAAACATTGATTGTATTTGATGAAATACAGCTTTGTGAACGGGCATTAACCGCTCTAAAGTACTTTTGTGAGGATGCACCGGAATATCATGTTATCGTTGCCGGAAGCCTGCTTGGAGTGGCTGTAAATCGGGCGAAATTCTCTTTCCCGGTTGGCAAAGTAGATATGAAAACGCTGTATCCAATGGATATGGAAGAATTTTTGCTGGCGCTGGGTGAGGATACTCTTGTAAATCAGATTAGACAGTGCTTTGATGATAATACGCCTCTTCCATCGGCACTTCATGACGCAGCTATGCAGTATTACCGCCAATATCTGGTGGTTGGTGGTATGCCGGAATGTGTAATGCAGTTTGTCCAGACGAAAGATTATATTTTGGTTCGGCACACACAGGATACAATACTCGCCAGTTATTTAAATGATATGAGCAAATATAATAATTTGAATGAAATCAAGAAAACAAGGCTTGCTTATGACAATATAACGGTGCAGTTATCAAAAAGGAATACACGGTTTCAATATAAGCTGATTAAAAAGGGTGGACGGGCAGCCGAATTTGAAAATGCTATCGAGTGGCTTTGTTTGTCTGGAATAGTTTCTCAGGTTCATAAAGTAGAACAAGTCAAGAAGCCATTGGAGAATTATCGGGATATCGATGCGTTTAAAATTTATGTATCGGATCTTGGGTTGCTTTGTGCGAAAAAAGATTTGATGGCGAATGATATTCTTTATATGGTGGAGGAACTGAATGATTTCAAGGGAGGTATGGCTGAAAATTATGTAAATGTGCAGTTGACGATTAATGGATATCATACCTATTACTGGGAATCTCCCAGAGGCGCGGAAATTGATTTTGTCATCCAAAGGAATGGAAAACTGATTCCGATTGAAGTGAAGTCAGCCGATAATACCAGGGCAAAAAGTTTAAAAATTTATATGGATACGTATCAGCCGGAATATGCCATTAAACTGTCTGCCAAGAATTTTGGTTTTGAGGATAAAAAGAAAATCGTTCCTCTTTATGCGGCATTTTGTATCTAAAACAAAAGCGAATTAAGCACATTGTATTTGTTGGAACAAGAGAAGGTGGATGAATGAATAAAGAACAGGCAAAAGAATTTGGCATTGGGCATAGGAGATGGTCAAATGAATAGAGCTGAAGCAAATGTTGAAGCAAAAAAAATATTTGATAAATGGAACGAAAAAAGAAATGAAATTGAAAAGAAAGCGAAGGAAGAGGGGATTTGGAAAAAGGAAGGGCTTGATTCAAATAATTACCTTTTCAAAGAAATTAATGAAAAAGCTAAGGTGGAACTTGCAGAATTAGAATCACAAATTGACAAGTGAATAGTAACATAGATTATAATCATCCTAGAAAACGGTCTTTTTTATATGCATAAGAACTTTAAGGGGAAGCTGAGATAAAACCTGACATAATGAAGAACGTGTGGATTATTTTGGCATGGATAAGGCAAAAGATTTTGATGATTTTCAAGTAAAGTATATGGATTCGTTTGAAAAACATATTTATGAAATGAAGAAGGTGGAAAAATGACAATTAAACAATATGACAGAGTATTGATGAAGGATGGAAGCAAGGCGTCAATAGTTGAAATATTTGAAGATAAAAAATCGTATATTGCAGACATAGAAAGGAATGGAGATATTGATACGGAAGAAATCAGCATTAATGATATTGAAAAGGAATTATAATAAGCACGTTGCAAAAAAGCAGGGTGCTTTTTTGTAGAAAGAAATTGCCATGGAAAGAGACCATTACTTTTTGTTTGCGTTTAAAATTGTATCAAAAGTTAAAAAAAGAAAAAATCTTTTTACAAGTCCCATTTTTGGGACAGCCAATGTGGTAATATATAGAAAACGGAAACCTAAAGTGCATTGTTTGAAGATGACGACAGTTTTAATGATGATGCGGAGCTTGAAAATGCTGGCTTAGATCCGGATAATTATGATTTTTGAAAAATAAATTAAGTGAAATGCAGGAGGTGCCTATGGGAACAGATTCTTTATATTACATTATGGACTATAGTGGAAATTATTATCGTACAAATCAGGCAGACCAGCTGGTGACGGCAGCGGGTGCACAGGAGGCGCAAATATTTACGTTTGCCCAGGCGAATCGTCGAATCGGTGCCGGAAAAAAGGCGGCTTTTTATTGTATGATTCCGATGGAAAATGAGCCGGAGAAAGAGGAAAAACACGATCAAGCTGCCGAACAGGAGCAGCCTGTTTCACCGGTAAAAGAATTGACGTATGATGAGGTGGAAGAACAGGTTGAGAAAAGTGTTTTCTCTTACGATTTGTCGGAAATGGACTGGGCGGAATATTTGACACACTTCACTTATATTGTGGCAGGCATTGGGAAATATCGCGATGAAATTAATCGGAAACTTTCCGATATTGACAAGAAAATATGTGATGTTCTGCATTATATTGAGTTGTGCGAGACGGACGATCAGGAGGCGGTCGATCTGGTCGAACTTCTTCGAGTGTGCCGCGAAAACCGACGGGAGATAAAGGACGAACTGACAAGGGTCGAGTATTTTCAAATCAATCTGGGAACCAGTGCCAATGCAGGAAAAGCCAGGCAGGCGCTCAAAAGTATTCAAGGTCTGGACACCAGAAAATATAAGCCGAGAAAGTTCGATGAATTATTTAAGAATTGTACATTGAAGGACAGACGTTTGCAAAAAGAAGACCTAAGTGTGGTCGAGACAAAAAATGTTATCAAGAAACATAACTATAAAAATGAAGGCGGTGAAGAAACCATGACGGAAGAAAGAAACTATACACCTTTTGATGGAAAACAAAACGATTGGATCTCGTTTGCAAGACAGCAGGCAGAATTTTACAGAAATGCAGAGCAGTACATAACCAATATTCAGCTTGACATTGACGAAATCGATGACGAGATTGAGGCGATTCTTTTACAAACGGAAGAGGCCAACTACAATGTGGCACAAGGATACAAAGTGTTCAAAAGACTTAAAGATCTCCGTATCGAGCGCAAGGAGAAAGAAAAAGAATTGGATTGTCTGTATGCACTTACAGATACCATTGACTGCCCTTCGCTAGCCGGTGTTTGCGAAGAAAGTCTGGCAGAGATCGAGGACATTATGGACGTACAGCCCGCAAATGACAGCACAGACATTTTTGAGGCCGACGCTGAGCAGGAAGAAATTCATGTCGTAAAAAATATCAATGAAATGGCAGGTTGAAAATAATGAAGCAAGAGCTCCAAATATCACTTGCGGGAATTTTCGGATTGCTCATAATTATGGCGATAGCGACCTGTACATTCCCGCAAAAGACAACACCAAAATGTAAAAGAATTGGCTGCAATAGAGAAGCAGATGAATCAAGTGAGTATTGTTATTACCATGATTCAAGAAGTAAAGCAACAGTGGAAGATGAATCCGATTCTGTTTCCGAGAAGGTGGACGAAGATAGAGAGGATGATACATACGCATCAAGCGAAACGATAACTGACAGCGAATCTTCAGATGGCGTTTCCACAGACAGTCCGGCCTCTGCCGCCAATTCAGTTCATAAGAAGTCATCTCGTGGTAAATCCGTGGATGATTCGCATTCCAAAAGCAAATCATCGCGAAAGGCATCTAAGAAAAAGGCAGGGGGCAGCAAGCGTGATGATAGCGATGATTCTTACGGCAATGGTTATGATGACGGATACGACGATATTGAAATGAATCAGGACTATGACGAAGAACGATATGATAACGACGGTGGATATGCGGAGGGAGTGGATGACGCAATGGAAGAAGCCCATTATAAATACGGAGAGGAATGGTAAATTATGGAAAAAGAGGAGAAGGTAAAATGAATGTGAAATGTCCACGTTGTGGTTCTATAAAAGTACGTAAAATTTTATTTGGCATGCCTATAGGGCAGTTATCAAAATTAATAATGAATGAAAAAAATATCTTTGTTGAAAACGAAATTATTATGGATGATATGACGCAACCGGATTATAGATGTGAAGACTGTAAATTTGAGTGGTCTCTACAGCGTTTAAAAGCATCGGATATCGTAAAGCTTCGTTTTCGTAAAAATATTTTTTGTGAAAAAAGCACGCAACGGAATAAGTCAATTGTTTATGATATATTCCCTGATGGTTGTATTCGTATTTATGAGTATGAGGGGAAATCAAGAAGTGCTAGTACGAAAAAAGTAAAACACATTGATTGTGAGCATGTAAAAGAAGTGGCAAAAAGGATACAAAATGATTTGAGTACGCCAGCTGTGGTAGATACAAACAGCCAGTTGTCAAAATGTTTTAAATTGCAAATAACATATTTGGATGGACGCAAAATAGTAGTTGATTCCGAAAAGAATCAGTCAAGAGTTTTTGCCGTTTTAGAGCAATTTGTTAATGAACTGATGTAATGTATGCAGTCAAATGTGCAAGTAAAAGGAGAGAAAATCAGTAGATGAAAAATATTTTACAATTGCAGGGTGTGGTCATTATTAGATAGTGTATAATATTTTGTGTAAACGATAGTTCCTTTAGGTATGGAAAAAGGAATGCAGGTAAAACTTGTTAAAGAGCCAGAAAATGATTTTGATAAGGAAGCAATTCAAGTTATGATAAAAGGACTCGGACAAGTTGGATACGTGGCAAACAGCCCCTATACTGTGAAAGGAGAATGTATGAGCACAGGAAGGCTGTACGATAAAATTGGAGATGAAGCAGAGGGTGAGATTATATTTGTGATTGAACAGGGACTAGTGTGCAGAGTACTGGAATAGGAAATGCAAGAATAATGCTGCAGATTTGCATATGCTTGGGAACAGCGTAAGTTGGGGGATTTGGTAGATGTTGGAAGCGGAATGGATTATAAACATCTGGAAGGTGGTGACATTCCTGTATATGGAACAGGTGGATACATGCTCAGTGTCGATAAAGCTCTTTCAGATGATAAGGATGCTATTGGCATTGGACGAAAGGGTACGATTGATAAGCCGTACATTTTAAGAGCACCATTTTGGACTGTAGATACACTATTTTACTGCATTCCCAGACAAGACTACGATTTGGAGTTTACAAGTTGTCTTTTTCAAAATATCAATTGGAAGAAAAAGGATGAGTCTACAGGCGTACCCAGTCTTTCTAAGATAATAATAAAAAATGTAGAAATATCGACACCAATATTTGATGAGCAGAAGCAAATTGGTCAGTATTTTTCCAACCTCGACCACCTTATCACTCTTCATCAGCGTGAGAGATTTTGTTAGTTGATATTTTTAGTTTAAACTGGATAAAGAACGCATGACGAGGTCAACGTCTTTGTTTTCAAGCTCCTGTATAATATGTAAATATGTTTTTTGCGTTGTTGTCATGCTAGAGTGTCCAAGTCGCTGTGCAACACTAGCGATAGATACTCCGGCAAAAAGCAAAAGAGAAGCATGGGTATGACGCAATCCATGAATGGATATTACAGGAATTTCAACGGTTTTGCAATGTCTGGTAAGAATATCATTAACAGTGGAATTATAAACTTTACCAGATACAAATATTGGTTTATCTTCGGGAAGATTTTTAACCATTGTTGAAAACTGTATAATTAATTGCCAATCAATTTGGATTCGACGTACCGAGGACTGATTTTTAGTTGGCAGAAACCCGGTATTATTTTTGTAATCCCATGTTTTGCTTATTGAAAGAGATTGTTTTGAAAAATCAAAATCTTTCGGAGTGATAGCAAGGGCTTCTGAAAAGCGCATGCCTGTTTTTGCCACCAACAAAATGAACCAATCCCAATTGATTTCTTGTCCTAAATTCAAATTCGAAAGAAGTTTATGTAATTCGAATTGATTGAGGTATTTGGCTTTTTTTTCACGAGGTTCTTTTCCTTTGACAATTGCTTTTCGAGTAGGATCTCTTTCGATAAGTCCTTCGTCAACGGCATCCAAGATGGCTCCTTTAAGTTGATGGTGGAAATCCATGGTTGTTTGTCTCTCATGAAGTTTGGCATAGTCGTTTAAAAGATTCTGATATGTTATTCTAGAAAGATCACATATTCGTAATTCAGGTGCAAGACGCTTTACCCACATTTGAGTAAGCAGGTATTTGTCCATTGTCACTTTTCGTATAGCACCTTCTTTGTAAACGGCAATCCATTGTGAATAGTAGTTGTAAAATAAATCATTTTTTGTTATGTTGTTCAGCATAAAATCCTCCTTTTTGGAAAACACTCTCACGCTGATGAAGAGTGATGAGGTGGTCAAGAGACTGAAAAAAATTTCCAATCATATGTTGTTCTTCTATATTAGGAACACAAATTTCTTCTTTAAGAAAATCATTGGCTACTAATGTTGTCATCATGGTAGAAGATTTTGTACAACGTGCCATAATTCGTCCCATGACTCCTTCATTATTAATTAGATATTTCCAAAACATTAAATCGTACTCTGATATTGGTTTAAAGACGTCAAAAACATGCGAAACAATGCCGTTTCCGATAGTATTCTCAACAAATCGACCATGTGCAAAATTCTTACTTTTATTTCCTTCAAAAGCTATATCACCCAGTTCAAAAATATTATATGTTTTTAAATACTCATTATTTTTTACAGTGGCATCTTTTTTATAATACATATTAGCAACAGAAATAATATCTTCTATTCCGTAGGATAAATCATTCTTTCTGCTTACTTTTTTGTATAGTTCAGAGAACTTACGCTGTTCCCAAGTATGTGTAAAAATATCTAAATTTTTGTGGATTTTAATTGCTTTTCTATATTTATCTTAACACACTTACGATGATGAAGAGTGATGAGGTGGTCAAGAGACTGAAAAAAATTTCCAATCATATGTTGTTCTTCTATATTAGGAACACAAATTTCTTCTTTAAGAAAATCATTGGCTACTAATGTTGTCATCATGGTAGAAGATTTTGTACAACGTGCCATAATTCGTCCCATGACTCCTTCATTATTAATTAGATATTTCCAAAACATTAAATCGTACTCTGATATTGGTTTAAAGACGTCAAAAACATGCGAAACAATGCCGTTTCCGATAGTATTCTCAACAAATCGACCATGTGCAAAATTCTTACTTTTATTTCCTTCAAAAGCTATATCACCCAGTTCAAAAATATTATATGTTTTTAAATACTCATTATTTTTTACAGTGGCATCTTTTTTATAATACATATTAGCAACAGAAATAATATCTTCTATTCCGTAGGATAAATCATTCTTTCTGCTTACTTTTTTGTATAGTTCAGAGAACTTACGCTGTTCCCAAGCATATGTTATTTTTATTGCTTTTCGAGGTGTTTTTGTGGTAGAATATATATTAAAGGTTGCCCTAAATTTGGAAAATTATTGGCGCTTTATTTAGAGAAATTGTAGAAAGTACTGAATTTGGGACAGTATTTTTAGTAAAATATAGTTATGTAAATGTTAAAACACTAGTTTAGACAGATAAAATAGCGGAAAATGGAGGATTTTGTAATGACTGATGGAAAAGATTTGTTACAGGTGTTGTGGAGCGGTGCAGATGTGCTTCGCGGTAAAATGGATGCGAATGAGTATAAAACGTATTTATTAGGGCTGGTTTTTTATAAATACTTATCAGATTCGTATTTGTGTAAGGCTTATGATTTGCTGAATGATGGAAAACCGGAGACACTTGAGGAAGCCCAGAGTGCATATGAAGAGGGTATGCAAAGCGAAGATGCAGCGGATTTGTTGGAAGAGTTGCAGAATTCCTTACATTATACGTTGGATGCAAATATGACTTATATAAGTATGTTGAATGATGTAAAGAATAATTCTTTTAATAGAGAAAAATTGCAGGCAGCTTTTAATAGGATTCAAGAATCGGATGAATTGTTTAATGGCTTATTTGCAGATGTGGATTTATATTCTAATCGCTTGGGGACGGGAGATCAGAAACAAAGTGCAACTATTGCAGAAGTTATCAGAGTGTTAGATGGAGCTGATTTGATACATACAGAAGGCGATGTGCTTGGAAATGCATATGAATATCTTATCGGTCAATTTGCTTCGGAGACAGGAAAAAAGGCGGGGGAATTCTATACTCCACATGGTCCTGCACAGATTTTGTGCCAGATTGCAATGACTGGCCAAGAGGATAAAAAGGGATTACAAGTTTATGATCCATGTATGGGATCTGGATCTTTGATGCTGAGTTGTAGAAATTATTCAAGTGAACCAGAATATATCAAGTATTATGGACAGGAATTGATGCCGTCAACATATAATTTGGCAAGAATGAATATGTTTTTGCACGGAGTATTGCCGGAAAATCAGCATTTGCGTAATGCAGATACATTGGATGCCGACTGGCCGACAGATGAGGAAACAGAATTTGATGTGGTTACAATGAATCCGCCATATTCAGCAAAATGGTCAGCGGCAGACGGGTTCAAACAAGATGAGAGATTTATGGACTATGAAGGAAAATTAGCACCAAAATCAAAAGCAGATTACGCATTTTTACTTCATGGCTTTTATCATTTAAAACAAACAGGTACGATGGCGATTGTATTGCCACATGGAGTTCTTTTCCGTGGTGCGGCTGAGGGAACGATACGTAAGATACTTTTGGAAAATGGTTCTATTTATGCTGTTATTGGATTGCCGTCGAATATGTTTTATAATACATCTATTCCGACGTGTATTGTAGTTCTAAAAAAACACCGAGAAGGAAGAGATGTTTTATTTGTTGATGCTTCTAATTTATTTGTTAAAGAGAAGAAGCAAAATGTAATGCAGGAAGAACATATTGACCGTGTTTTAGAACTTTATCGCAATAGGGAAAGCGTGGAAAAACAGGCATATTTGGCATCGTATGAAGATATTGAAGCCAATGATTTTAACCTAAATATTCCAAGATATGTAGATACTACAGAAGAAGAGCCGGAAATTGATTTGGGTGCATTAATTGCAGATATTAAGGACACAGATCAAGAGATTAAAAATAGTACAAATATGATGATAAATATGTTACAAGAACTTACGTTTAGCGATGAGGAAACGGAAAGAAATGTAACTGAATTTATTAAGACTCTTGGGGAGGTGTAATTATGTCAAATATACCTAAAATAAGGTTTAAAGGGTTTACCGATGCTTGGGAACAGCGTAAGTTTCCTGAATTTGTTTCATTTTTTAATGGTTTGACTTACACACCAAATGATGTTCGGGAAACTGGAACATTGGTACTGAGATCTTCTAATGTAAGAAAGGGGGAAATTGTAGATGCTGATAATGTATATGTGAGTGATAAAGTTGCTACATCTGAGAATGTGCAGGTAGGTGATATTATTGTTGTTGTAAGAAATGGTTCACGTGCACTTATCGGAAAACATGCACAAATTAAGGTTTCCATGCCAAATACGGTAATTGGCGCATTTATGAGTGGAATACGTTCTGAACACCCTTCTTTTGTAAATGCCTTACTTGACACATCGGCATTTGAGAATGAAATTGTAAAGAATATGGGAGCCACTATCAATCAGATTACGGGATATATGTTTTCGAAAATGGAGTTTACGATTCCATCAAAAGAAGAACAACAGCAAATTGGCGATTATTTTTCCAATCTCGACCACCTTATCACTCTTCATCAGCGTAAGTGTGATAACATGAAAAAAATTAAAAAATTTATGCTTCAAAAAATGTTCCCGAAAAAAGGTGAAAAATTTCCGGAAATTCGATTTGAAGGATTTACTGATGCTTGGGAACAGCGTAAGTTCAGCGATATAGCTACAAGAGAGTCTTATATTTGTACATCTGCAGCAGATCTTCCAAGTGTAGAGTATGAGGATGTGGTGGCAGAAGAAGGGCGGTTGAATAAAGATATCTGTTCAAAAGAAGTGGTAAAATCTGGAATTAAATTTGATGGATCGCAGGTACTTTATGGAAAACTTCGTCCATACTTGCATAACTGGTTAAACCCAGATTTTAAGGGCGTTGCAGTCGGTGATTGGTGGGTGCTCAAGCCCATTAATATGGACAAAAATTTTCTTTATCGCCTTATTCAAACACAGCAATTTGATAATATTGCAAATCAGTCATCAGGCTCAAAAATGCCACGTGCAGATTGGAATTTAATATCCAATTCGGAGTTTATGGTTCCGCTTTCAAAAGAGGAACAAAGTAAGATTGGCGAATATTTTAATACTCTCGACCACCTTATCACTCTTCATCAGCGTAAGTCAGATGAGTTAAAGGAAATGAAGAAGTATATGCTTCAAAACATGTTTGCGGATGGGAGGAAGTAAATGGATAAAATAGTTTTGTATCATGGATCGCCAGACAAAGAGATAACCCCGGTGTTTGGCGGTGGACAAGACAAACATGATTATGGACGAGGGTTCTATTTGACGGAAAATATAGAACTTGCCAAGGAATGGGCAGTATGTAGACCAAATGAGACAAATGGCTGGGTTCATAAATATGAATTGGATTGCGAAGAAATTAAGATTATTGATTTCCAAAAAATGGATGTGCTGGTGTGGCTGGCAGAATTGATGAAACATCGTGATGCAGCAGATTCCAGGCGTTATAAAATGCTGGCGGCTAAATTTATTGAAAAATATGGTGTAGATACGAGTCAGTATGATGTTATCAAAGGCTGGCGTGCGGATGCTTCATATTTTTATATTGCAAAGGAATTTGTGAGGGACAATATTGATTTTGATATTTTAGAAGAATTATTGTCCTTAGGTGGACTGGGGATTCAGTATTGCATTAAGTCTGAACGTGCTTACGAAAAATTACATGAAGTAAAAGAAGAATTACTTTCTGTAGATTATATGGAGTTCAATGACAAATATAATCAGCGAGATGCAGAATCAAGAAAAAAGATGAAAGACCTGGTTGATTCTGAAAAAAATAAAGTAATAAATGTTTTTAGTACTTTGATTGGGAGGTGACAGTATGAGTGCATATGCAGAAGCATATTTACGGGATGTGGTAGAAAATCAAGGGAAATTGTTCGATTATGTGGCACAAACTTATCCGGATAAAGATACCGTAGATTTCATTAACACTTATATGGCAAGTAAGACAAGAAAGTGTATTGATGAAGCAAAAGCGTATGTCAATACGATGGATGCGAAAGAATTGTGGCAATATTTTTTAGAAAATGAAAAATATGTATTAAAGCCGGGAAAGGCACTTGTAGGCTTTCAACCGGACTGGCTGGGAGAGTTTTATGCATACTATCAATGGTTCTATAATATACCAAGCGAAGAAGTGGTAAAAAAAATTCCGGTTGATTTTTTGAAAAAAGCATATTATGGGCTTCATGATCTTGATCTTGAATTGGCAGTGCAAAAGGTTGGTAAAGTATAATAACAGAAAGGATAAATGATTATGGCAGAGTTAGAATCCGTAATGGAGAGAAGATTAATTGAGCAGTTGTGTGGTGGCGAGTCTCAGTGGACGTATCGATCAGATATTAAGACAGAAGAGGATTTGTGGGATAATTTTAAATATATATTAGAACAAAATAATAAGGCGAAATTAAAAGATACATCTCTTAGTGAATCGGAGTTTGCAAAGATCAAGAACGATCTTTCTCATGCCACATTTTATGATGCAGGGAAGTGGCTGGTAGGAGAAAATGGGAAAGTGTATGTTCATGTACAGAGAGGAAATGAGACACTTCATTTACTGGTTATGAATAATGAGCATGTTGCAGGTGGAACGAGTGTATATGAGGTCATCAACCAATACCAGGCATTTCGGGAAGAGGGCGATGAAGAGGGGAGAAATCGTAGATTTGATGTTACATTACTCATTAATGGAATCCCGATGATACATATCGAATTAAAAAACAAAGAACATTCTTATTTAGATGGTTTTCGACAGATTAAAAAGTATATTGCGGAAGGAAAATTTCGTGGTATTTTTTCGAATGTGCAAATGTTTGTTGTAAGTAATTCGGTAGATACAAAGTATTTTTCAGCAGCACGCGATACAGAACTTCGCAAAAAATTTATGACAAGATGGTTAGATGAGGAAAACTATCCTGTTTGTGATTATTTGGATTTTGCAAGATCTGTTTTGAAGATTCCGGAAGCGCATGAAATGGTTACGAAATATACTGTATTAGACAATGATAAAAAGCAGCTGCTTATTTTGAGGCCTTATCAAATTCACGCTATTCGTGCGATGCGTGCGGCATCAAAAGAGGGAAAATCCGGATATATATGGCATACTACAGGTTCTGGAAAGACAATGACTTCTTATAAGGCGACTAGAAATCTTTTGATGGATATTCCTTCTATTGAGAAAACAATATTTTTGATTGACCGTAAAGATTTGGATGTGCAGACAAAGATGGCATTCCAGTCTTATGCAGATAATGACACGATCGATGTCGATGATACAGAGTATGTTGATACTCTTATAAAACGCATGACAGATGGAAAACGTCAGATGATTGTTACTACAAGACAGAAAATGCAGACCATGATTAATAAACGGTTATGCGAGGGGACGAAAGAATATGAAAAGATTAAACGATTAAAAGTAGCGTTTGTGGTAGATGAATGTCATCGAGCAGTTACTCCAGATACTAAAAGAAAATTAGAACGGTTTTTTGGAAATTCTTTGTGGTATGGATTTACCGGAACCCCTATATTTGATGAAAATAAATATGAACAAAGGGGAGATTTGCCGCAGACGACGGAACAATTATATGGAAAGTGTTTACATAGTTATACGATAAAAGAAGCAATTCATGACGAAGCAGTGCTTGGCTTTATGGTAGAGACACTAGGTTCAAAAAAGAAAGTGGATCAGGTAGCGTACGAGTCAGAAAAGCATATGCGGAGCGTGCTGGAGGTTGTTTTAAACCAGTCATATGCCAAGTTGGGAATGGAACGAGGAAAAGGACGTTCATATGAAGGAATTCTTACGGTTAGTTCAATTGCGATTGCTCAAAAATATTATGCCCTGATTAAAAAAATTAAAGCTGGGCAGGATGAATTGAAGATTTGTGAAAAAGTGAGACAAGCCTTGCCGGATTTCCCGAAGTTTGCCATAACTTATTCGGTTACGGAGAACGATGAGGCTTCCAAGGTAAATCAGGATAAAATGCAGGAGTCATTGGATGATTATAATGAAATGTTCGGAACAAAATATAAAGTGGAAGGAATCAACGCCTATAACACTAATTTGAATGATCGGTTAGCGAGAAAAGACAAAAGATACAATGAAAGAAGTCAGCAATTAGACTTGGTACTTGTTGTAAACCGTTTGCTTACAGGATTTGACGCACCATGTCTGTCCACACTTTTTATGGATCGACAGCCAATGAGTCCACAGGATATTATACAGGCATTTTCAAGAACAAATCGTTTGTTTGATGAAAATAAGACATATGGTCAAATTGTAACATTCCAATCACCGGATGAATTTAAGGATGCTATTAATAATGCCCTTAAATTATATTCACGAGGGGGAAATGCAAATCCGATTGCAGAGGACTGGGATGACGTTCTGGAAGTCTTTTCAGTTGCAGTAAAGTCGACTCATGCGTTAGCAAAAGCACCGCAGGATGTGGCTTTGTTATCAAGAAATCAAAAGAAGGCTTTTGTTAATCTTTTCCGTCAATTGGATAAATCGTTTGCACATTTGAAAGCATTTGCCAAGTATACAGATGACATTCTTAAAGATTATGACTTTTCACAGGAACAATACGAAGATTATGCAGCGATGTATAAAAATGTAATGGAAGAATTGAAAAAACCGAAAGATGATGACACAGAAGATGAGAAGCCTATTTTGGATGATTATGATTTGATTGCCTACAATAAACTGCGGATTGATTTTGAATATATTATCGATCTGCTTCAAGGAATGGTAGAATCTTTAAGTCAGACCACAGAGGATTTTAAGGAAGCAGATTTCGAAAGAAATATAAATGTTCTCCGTGGAATTGTTGAGGAATTTACAAAGGATAACCCGGAAACCGGAGAATTTTTGCAAATTATCTTAGATGATATCGTAAAGAATAGAGAAAAATATATAGGTAAGGATATCTCCGTGCTTGTGAATCAGATGAGATATGATGCAATAGACAAAGAAATCAAAGAGTTTACAAAGAAATGGTATTTGAATGAAGAAGATGTTAAGTACGAAGCATATCATTATAAAGACGGTATGATTGCAAATGCTACGGTATTAAAAGAAACAGCAGATTATACGGTTTATCGAGAAAGCGTCGAGGATCCGCTGCCAAAATTCAAATTCAATAAATTGATGATAGAGGATTTTAAAGATAATCTCATGGAAAAGATTGAGCCATTGATTGATTAGCAAGAAAATTCATTATCCCTACAAACAAGCCAGAACACCCATCGTTCTGGCTTGTTTTCTTCCCATTTTCAGGCAATTTCAAGAAAAATTCAAAAAAATCAAAATTTTTTTAAAAAACTTATTGACAAATCTTCATCAATAGTGTATTATAACGATAACAGTTATCATTATTAAAAAGAAACGAGGTGAGGATTTGGCTGGAGTTAAGTATAGTAAGCAGCGTGAGATGATCATGGAATATTTGAAGTCTACGACAGCTCATCCGACAGCGGAGACCGTTTATATGAACGTTCGAAGTGCAAATCCAAAACTCAGTTTGGGAACTGTTTATCGAAATCTCAAACTTTTGTCGGAAGCGGGAGAGATTCAGAGACTTTCCTGCGGGGATGGTATTGATCGATTCGATGCCACGGTGACGCCGCATTGCCACTTTTTGTGTGACAAGTGTGGAAGCGTGCAGGATGTCGATATGCCGCCGCTCGATGAGTTGGAGAAAAAAGCAGCTGAAAAACTAGATGGAGAAATCCATGGACACCAGGTATATTTTTACGGATTATGTGAAAAATGCCTAAAAGAAGCAAAAAATTTAGAATGATGGTTTCACGATTGCCATCATTGCTAAAAAATAAAATTTATAAAAGAAAAGGAGAAATTATTATGGCAAAATATGTATGTTCCGTATGCGGTTATGTTCACGAAGGAGATCAGCCACCAGAAAAATGCCCACAGTGTGGTGTAGGTCCTGAAAAATTCAACAAAATGGAAGAAGGCGAAAAAGTCTGGGCTGCTGAGCATGTTGTTGGAGTAGCAAAAGGCGTAAGCGAAGACATCGTTGCAGATCTTCGTGCAAACTTCGAAGGAGAATGTTCCGAAGTAGGTATGTATCTTGCGATGGCACGCGTGGCTCACCGTGAAGGATATCCGGAAATCGGACTTTACTGGGAAAAAGCAGCTTACGAAGAAGCAGAGCATGCTGCAAAATTTGCAGAACTGCTTGGTGAGGTAGTGACAGACTCTACAAAGAAAAACCTGCAGATGCGTGTAGATGCAGAGCATGGTGCGACAGCCGGAAAAATGGATCTTGCAAAACGTGCGAAAGCAGCAAACCTGGATGCGATCCATGATACCGTGCATGAGATGGCTCGTGATGAGGCAAGACATGGAAAAGCATTTGAAGGACTTTTGAAGAGATACTTCGGAGAATAATCGACAGAAAAGTCAGGTAAAATAAGGCTCCCTGGGATTTCCCAGGGAGTTTTTCTGTGGAGTTTGCAGGGAGCTTTTCTTGTGGGGTTTGAGTTGACGCAGGAGGAAGGAGCATGCTATAATCAAACTATTGACGGAGGTGATGGGAATGGCAAAAAATACACAAAACAGGCGTCTCGTGATGGCGCGGTTTGAAAAAGATATGACGCAGAAAGAACTTGCAGACCAACTTGGAATTTCCCGTCAGACGATGTGTGCGATTGAACGCGGAGAGACCAATCCAAGTTTACGATTATGCCTTGAGATATGCTGGGTGCTTGGAAAGAGTCTGGATGAATTATTTTGGGAAGAAAACCGGGGAGAATAAAAATGATAAAATTGGAAAATATTTCCGTGTTAAATGACGGCGAATTAAAAGAAATGATAGAGACGCCGGGAAAAGAGATTACCGATGCTCTTGCGGCAGCGGCGGACAAGGTGCGGAGAGAACATTATGGGGACGAGGTATATGTACGCGGGCTAATAGAATTTACCAATTATTGTAAAAATAACTGCTATTATTGCGGGATTCGGAGAGATAATCTGCATGCGGACAGATACCGCCTGACGAAGGAAGAAATTCTGGCGTGCTGTGACGAAGGATACCGTCTGGGATTTCGGACATTTGTGCTGCAGGGGGGCGAGGATCCGTATTATACCGATGACAGAGTGTGTGAAATTGTGGCGGAGATTCATCGAAAATTTCCCGATTGTGCCATCACTCTTTCCATCGGAGAAAAGCCAAGGGAAAGTTATCAGGCGTATTTTGATGCGGGTGCAGAGCGTTATCTGCTGCGTCATGAGACGGCGGCGGAAGAACATTATGGAAAACTGCATCCGGCGGAGATGAGTCTGGCAAACCGCAAAAAATGTCTGTTTGATCTGAAAGAGATCGGATATCAGGTGGGGGCGGGATTTATGGTGGATTCGCCATTTCAAACGACCGAAAATCTGGTGGCAGATCTTCGGTTTTTGCAGGAATTACAGCCGGATATGATCGGCATCGGACCGTATATTACGCATGGGGAGACCCCGTTTGCGGAGTATCCAAGCGGAAGTCTGGAAAAGACGCTGCGGATGGTTTCCCTATTGCGCCTGTTATTTCCGTATGCGCTGATCCCATCGACGACGGCGCTCGGAACGATCCACCCGGAGGGGCGTGAACTCGGATTAAAAGCAGGCGGAAATGTCGTGATGCCGAATCTTTCGCCGGTTTCCGTGAGAAAAAAATACGATCTGTATGAAAATAAAATCTGTACCGGAGAAGAGGCGGCACAGTGCCGCGGATGCCTGGAACAGCGGGTTGTGCGGGCGGGATACCGCATCGTGACGGACCGCGGCGATGTAAAGAGATAAAACAAAAGAGACAGAAAAAGAGCCGGCGCGGATTGGAACATTAACGCACGGCTCTTTCACTTTCTGCGATTTTATTTTTCTACATCTTTTAAAATGGAATCATAGCGGACTTTCAAAAAGGCTTTCATTTCCTTTACATTTGAATCGAATTGGCTTCGGTGCCAGTTGTCATTGATACCAAAATATCTTGTATAGAAATCCTGCATCAAAGGTTTGTACAACGTGGTAAGTTCATCTAATTTTTTACAGCAGGCATTGTATTCAAAATTCGTCGAACCGATTTCTTTGATCGTCGCAAGGAATTTCTCGTAAAATGTTTGGTTTTGGATCACGGCTGCGAAAAGGGGATCCATCTCCTTTGCTTTTGTAAAGGAAGCGGTTTCGGCATATTCACTGCCGTTTTTATAGAGTCCCATTGAAAATTCCGTATCATAGATCATATAACGCCATTTTCCATCGGCATAAGGATTCTCCTCGTCGGCAGTGCGGGCGCGCCATACGATATAATTTTTGCGGACATCATGACCGGAAGTGATCAGCCAGTCATTGTTGCCGATGTAGATTTCGGTTGCATAATAATCGGCAAAACTGTCGATATCCATGATCTTGCAAAATTCTTCATAGACGGCATTGTTCGTAAAATCTTTGTCCGCATAACTCATCAATTCCTCGTACAGGGCGTTGTCTTCTTCGGTCCCCTCGTCAAGTTCATCCTCTTTAAATACGACAACATTGTCTTTGTCAACGCCATAATTTTCTTCAAAATTATTGTCGCTGTAACGCTCGGTCAGATTGTACAGTCCCCAGTATTCTCCATTCAGGAAAAGGACACATGGGCGGACAGCCTGCGTGCCATAAGCGCGGTCAGTGACGCAGCTTTGGATAAAGACATCGCGGATCTTGGTCAGTTCGGTATCATTTCCGCCGTTGCGGAGCATAAATCCCTTGTATTTTTTGATCTGGTTTCCGTCTTTGTCAACATCGCCGGGGATCAAAGGATATTTCAGATTCTTCTGTCCGTAATCTTCGCGCAGGTAAAATTTAAAACTCTTTTGTCCGTACATACGGCTTGCACCGCCATGGAGACGCACACCCATCGGCGCGGAAAATTCGAGCTTTCCGGTGGCTGGATCAAAGTAGTCCATGGTCGCTTTGCGTTCCCAGTTCTTTCCGGACTGCGTGTAATTTCCTTCGTAATTCCAGTACGCCTTACTCTGGATAATGCCCTTTCCTTCCGCGGTCTTCCGCCATTCGTCATAGTAAGCGCCGAGGGCAAGGATGCCCGTGTTGTAGTCGAGCAGATCATCCGGGGCGATAACGACGGAAGCGACAGTGGCGCCGTTGTATTTAGTCATATTATTTCCGACAAAATAACTGTTTGTTATAACAGAACTTGCAGTACCATCCGGAGCAATGGCGGCTGCGCGGATGATGGTACATTTATCCACTTCGTCGTCGGCAGGTACATAATCGTATCCACTTCCGGCGATGCTCATTTTCTTTACATTTTGTCTCGAACACAATACATTTTCGCCGCCATTCCGGCAGGAGATATTGATGCTTCCGGTATAATGCCAAGAGTCTCTGGTTGGAATGCTGCCATCGGTTGTATAATAGATCTCCGTGCCAGGCTGGGAAGCCATATATAGGCGGAAAGAGTCTTTGTAAATGCCGGTCTTCTGCGAAAGAGCCGGAGCCGCCGGAACACCGTTTTCATAAGGAGCCATCGAGGTAAATGGCGTTTCGGACGGCACTGCCGGAGCCGGTGACGCAGAAGGTGTCGTTACAGCCGGTGAGTCCGTAGGCGTTCCGGCCGCCGGTGAAGCGGTTGCCGGTAAAATGCTTGACGAAGGCGCAGCGGTGGCTGGTGCCTGCGTTGACGGTATGGTTGACGGAGCAGCAGTCACCGTTGCTTTTGCGGCCCTTACCGTGACTGTGCAGACCAGTTTCTTTTTGGCTGTTTTTGCGGTGATCTTTGTCTTTCCTCTGCGAAGTGCTTTTACGACTCCTTTTTTCGAGACGGAAGCAATTTTCTTTTTGGAAGATGTCCAGCGGACTTTCTTTTTTGTTCCTTTTACTTTTAGTTTCTTTGTCTGTCCGACGGTCAGCGATAGTTTTTTCGCCGAGAGCCGGATCTTTGTTTTGGCCTGTGTGTCTGCCGGTGTCAGAGATGGCAGAAGAAGGCCGGCGGCCAGCACGACCGCAGTTGTTTTCATCCAGTTTTGTTTTTTCATAGAAACCTCCAATTTGTTCATATAATAGTAACTTTATCCCACGACAAATACCTATAGAAATTATATCATAATGGAAGAAAAAAAGATATAGAAAGTTTAGAAAAACTGTGGTAGAATAGAAAACAGATCTGACAAAGATAATTTGATGGCAGAAAGGAAATGAGACGATGCAGGAAAAGGGCGGAATGATGAACCGGATCAAAGATATCATCAATGGATCAACGGATGCAGAACGCGACCGCAAAGCGAGTATGCAGGGAAAGATCGATCAGGCGGATCACGTTTTTCAATTTTTTTTGCTCTTGTTTGGTCTGGGATTCTGGGTTGTTATGATTTTGAAAATGTTCTTATAGGAGAGAGCGCATATGGAATTTGAGATCGGACAGGTGATTAAGATGAAAAAGCCGCATCCGTGTGGGGAAAACCGGTGGGAGATCCTGCGTGTAGGGATGGATTTCCGGTTAAAATGCCGGGGATGCGGACATCAGGTGATGGTTCCGCGGAAAGTGGTAGAGAAAAATTTTAAAGGTTTCTTATAAAAAATGCTTGCTTTTAGAGGATAATCATGGTAAAATGATATTCCGTGATGTAAAAATCATAATTCCTTGTTCTTTTCAGGGATTTATTCCCCTTGAGAAGAGCCAGAGACCAAAAGGAGGTGCAGGCAACTATGAATAAGTATGAATTAGCTTTAGTTGTTAGTGCAAAAGTTGATGACGAAGTAAGAAATGCCACTGTCGAAAAAGCAAAAGAGTATATCACTGCTTTCGGCGGTACAATTACAAACGTCGATGAATGGGGCAAGAAAAAACTTGCTTATGAAATTCAGAAGATGAATGAAGGCTTTTATTACTTTATTCAGTTCGACTCAGAACCAGACACACCTGGTGAAATCGAACAGAGACTTCGCATTATGGACAACGTGCTTCGATACTTATGCGTAAAACAGGAAGCATAAGAAAAGGAGGAATCCTTCCATGAATAAAGTAATTTTAATGGGTAATTTGACGAGAGATCCTGAGCTTCGTTATTCTCAGGGTGAAAATTCGTTGGCAATCGCTAGATTTAGTATTGCAGTAAACCGTAGATTTAGCCGTCAAGGCGATACCGATACCGACTTCTTTAACTGTACGGCATTTGGCAAGCAGGCAGAATTTGTTGAAAAATATTTCAAACAGGGTTCACGTATGCTGCTGACCGGACGTGTACAGAATGACAATTATACCAACAAAAACGGTGAGCGTGTGTATAGTGTTCAGATCATGGCAGAGGAGATTGAATTTGCCGAGAGAAAGAGCACAGCAGATGCCAATGCATCCCGCGGCGCATCCAATAATTTTGGTGGTGGAGCACCGGAGCCGGCTATGGCTGCAGATGACGATTTTATGAATATTCCGGATGGAATTGAAGACGGTTTACCATTTAACTAAAAGGAGGTAAATCAAATGGCTTATAACAAGGGAAATGGTTCTGATTCTCCAATGAGAAGAAGAGGCCCTCGTAGAAGAAAAAAAGTATGTGCATTCTGTTCTGATAAAGAGCATGATTATATTGACTACAAAGATGTTGCAAAACTGAGAAGATACATGTCCGAGAGAGGTAAGATCCTTCCTCGCCGTATCACAGGTACATGTGCAAAACATCAGCGTGCTTTGACAGTAGCTATCAAACGTGCCCGTCACGTGAGCTTGATGCCATACACATTAGACTAATTTGAAATTTTGTAAGCCCTTTGCAAGAGGAAACTTTTGCAGAGGGCTTATTTTAGTTGCGAAAAATGTGCGGTTGTGCTATAATTTATATTAGTTTGTTTGGTGACAGGTAAAGAGGAAGCGTGCTGAGGCACGCGCAGGTCATCAAACCTTGTTTGGTGACAATAAATAAAGGAGGAGAGCATTTGAAGGGCAACCGAATTCAGGGAACGCTTCGCTCGTATTTGCGGTGGCCGCTTATGTTGACCCCGCTGCTGCTGGCGATGAACGTTCATATATATTTTTTGGATGTAAAAGCGGGAGCAGTTATGACGATCTATGTGCTGCTGTATACGATAATTGCTTTTTTGCTTTTGTACTTTAAGAGAGAGCAGCTGTTAAAAGATATTGTAACGTATGCCATCCGTTTTAATAATACAACAAAGCGTCTGGCGAATGATCTGGACATCCCGGTTTTAATTGCGGATTATGCAGGAAACTGCCTCTGGTTCAACAAAAGTTTTCAAAGACAGTTCTGTAACGAAGGGGTGAGCAGAAAATTTGCAGTGGATTCTGTGATCCCGAATCTTACGGTGGAGACGTATCCGAAGACGTATGAGCAGAATTCCGAGATTCATTTTCACAATGAAGATGTGTTTTATAAAGCGGTGATTCAGAAAGTGAATGTAGATAAAGTCACGGAAGAAAATGGCAAAAAGGCCGAGACGATGGGACTGGGAGACAATTTCTATGTATTTTTCATCTATGATGAAACGGAAATTGTTCATTATATCAAGGAAAATAACGATCAGAGACTGGATGTTGGCTTGCTGTATATTGACAATTATGATGAGTCGCTGGAGCAGGTGGATGAAGTGCGCCGTGCCCTTTTGTCTGCGGTTATCGACAGAAAGATCAATAAATATATGATGAAGATCGATGCCATCACGAAAAAACTGGAAAAGGACAAGTATATTTTCTTGTTTAAACATAAGTACCTTGCCTATCTGCAAAATGATAAATTTTCTCTTTTGGATGATGTGAGAACGGTCAATGCCAAAGAGGAAAATTCGATTACGATCAGTATGGGGATCGGTACGCAGGGCGAGACTTACAAAAAACGGCAGGAATATTCCCGTACCGCGATCGATCTTGCACTTGCCCGCGGAGGCGACCAGGTCGTTGTAAAGACAAAAGACAACCTGCTTTATTATGGTGGAAAGAGCCGCCAGCAGGAGAAAAATACGAGAGTAAAAGCGCGCGTAAAGGCACACGCACTGCGTGAATCCATCGAAGTGGCAGAACAGGTCATCATTATGGGACACCGTCTGCCGGATGAAGATGCCCTGGGAAGTGCTGTCGGCATTTACCGCATTGCCGATTCGCTTGGCAAACGGGCGCATATCGTGATCAATAAAGTGTCTGCGCCTCTTCGGCCGGTTGTCAACATGCTTTTGGAAAATGGAAATTATCCGGAAGATTTTATTATCAGTGGAGAGACGGCAAAGGAAATATTTACCAGTGGAACGCTGCTTGTCATCGTGGACGTAAACCATGCGTCTTATACCGATGAACCAGATCTTGTAAATATGGCATCGAGTCTGGTCGTACTTGACCATCATCGTCAGTCCGGTGAATCGTTTGCCAATCCGACATTGTCTTATATTGAGTCATATGCTTCTTCCGCCTGTGAGATGGTGGCGGAGATCCTGCAGTATGTCGGAGATGAAGTGAAATTAAAATCATACGAAGCCGATGTGATGTATTCGGGAATTATGATCGACACTAATAATTTCCTCAATAAACCGGGAGTCCGTACGTTTGAAGCGGTGGCATTTTTACGCCGTTCCGGAGCAGATATCAGCCGGATCCGTAAGCTGTTCCGCTGTGATATCAATGAATATAAGATCCGGGCGCAGGCGGTGCAGAATACAGAAATATTTATGGAGCATTTTGCGATTGCACAGTGCAACGCCAATGACTGCGAATCGCCGACAATCGTAGGGGCGAAGATTGCCAATGAACTGCTCGATGTGGATAAGGTAAAAGCAACATTTGTCCTGACCGAATACGAAGGAAAGGTGTATGTCAGCGCGAGATCGATCGACGAACTCAATGTACAGATTGTTATGGAGCGCCTCGGTGGCGGCGGTCATATTAACAGTGCCGGAGCGCAGCTTGAAAACTGCACGCTGGCAGAAGGAGCTGAGATTGTGCGCCAGACCCTGCAGCAGATGCAGCAGGATGGTGAGTTAGTATAGAAAAACGGAGGTAACGCGATGAAAGTTATTTTGTTGGAAGATGTAAAATCTCTTGGAAAAAAAGGAGAAGTAGTAAATGTAAATGATGGCTATGCCAGAAACCTTTTGTTTAAGAAAAACCTTGGCATTGAGGCTACCAAACAAAATCTTAATGATCTTAAACTGCAAAAACAAAACAATGATAAATTAGAAGCAGAGCGTCTGGAAGAGGCAAAAAAACTTGCCAAAGAACTGGAGCAGAAAGAAGTAGTGCTTGCGATCAAGACAGGTTCTGACGGACGTGCATTTGGCTCGGTTTCTACCAAAGAAATCGCTGAGGCGGCAAAAGAACAGCTCGGATACGATCTGGATAAAAAGAAAATGCATATGAAAGATGCCATCAAGAGCATCGGAACCTTTCATGTACCGGTAAAACTTCATCCGAAAGTGACGGTAGAGTTGAAAGTGGTTGTAAAGGAGAAATAATGTCTTATGGAAGAACAGGTAATTAAGAAAATTCTTCCCCACAGTGCAGAAGCGGAGCAGTCTGTGATCGGAGCGATGATCATGGATCAGGAGGCAATTTTGACAGCGTCTGAGATTTTGCTGCCGGATGATTTTTACAATCCGCAGTTTCGCACCCTTTATGAGGCGATGCTGGCGTTGTATCAGGAAGGAAAGCCGGTAGATCTGGTGACTCTTCAAAATCGTCTGCAGGAGATGAATGTGCCGGCAGAACTTTGCAGTGTGGAATTTATCAGTAATATTATTGCTGCGGTTCCGACTTCGGCAAATGTAAAATATTATTCGGAGATTGTACGGGAAAAGGCAGTGCTGCGCCGGTTGATCCGGGTGACAGAAGGCATTGCCAACGAGTGCTATCAGGACAATGAAAAATTGGAAAATATCCTCGAACAGACAGAAAAACAGGTGTTTGATGTCGTACAGAACCGGGCAGGCAGTGATTTTGTGCCGATCCGCCAGGTAGCGCTGGAGACGCTTGACAGCATCCAGAGTGCGGCAAAAAATGCGGGGGCGGTTACTGGAGTATCGACCGGATTTTATGATCTGGATGCCCGGACTGCCGGATTGCAGAAATCGGATCTCATATTGATCGCAGCCCGTCCGTCCATGGGAAAGACGGCATTTGTATTGAATATAGCGGAAAATGTGGCGATCAAAAACAACATAACAACGGTTATATTCAGTCTGGAAATGTCACGTGTACAGCTGGCCAAACGTTTGATCTCCATGAATTCCCGTGTCGATTCCCAGAAGATCCGAACCGGTCAGCTGGAAGACCAGGAATGGCGCGATCTGACAGAAAGTACGGTGATTCTCGGAGAATCGGCCCTTGTGATCGATGATACGCCGGGAATCAGCATTGCAGAACTCCGTTCCAAATGCCGTAAACTAAAGTTAGAGAAAAACCTCGGACTTATCATCATCGACTACCTGCAGTTGATGTCAGGTTCCGGCGGCAATAAAAATGAATCGCGACAGCAGGAAATTTCTGACATTTCCCGTTCGCTGAAAGCTCTGGCGCGTGAAGTGGACTGTCCGGTCATTGCGTTGTCGCAGCTCAGCCGTGCGGTGGAAAAAAGAGATGACAAACGACCGATGCTTTCGGATCTCCGTGAATCCGGAGCGATCGAGCAGGACGCCGATGTCGTGATGTTTATTTACCGCGATGAATATTATAATAAAGATTCTGACAGCAAAGGAATTACGGAAATTATCATCGGAAAACAGAGAAATGGTCCGACGTGTACCGTACAGCTTAAGTGGCTGGCAGAATTGACGAAATTTGCCAATTTGGATTTTAAATCCTAGAAAAAAAGAAAAACCTGTCGAAGGCAGGAGCGTTTTGTCAAACGGTTTTTTATAAGATAGAACGAAGAGACTTGAAGTCCTTTCTCTTAATGTTATACTTGAATTGAGGGACAAGTATTCATTAAAGGAAAGGACTGATTTAATTTTATGAAGGAACCGGTACAATTATGTTATACGATTTCAGAAGCGGCCAAAGTAATGGAAGTGGAGCCGCACGTACTGCGCTATTGGGAAGAAGAACTGGGACTTGATATCTCGCGAAATTCAATGGGACACCGGATTTACACAGACGATGACTTAAAGACATTCCGCTCGATCAAGCAGCTCAAAGCAAATCATGTGGCGCTCAAAGAGATTCGTCAGCAGATCGTTACATCAGGAGAAAAAACGCCGCTGAAAAAAGATTGTGAAAAAGATTTTTGTGGCGATAAAATGACACAATTTAAGACTATACTCTCTAATATCATAAAGGAGGCCATAAATGAGAATACCGACGAACTGACGACTCAGATCAGCTCACAGGTTTCGGATGATGTGCGCAAAGAGATTGATTATCTCGCCCGCATGCAGGAAGAAGAGCAGGAAGCGCGGTTTAAAAAACTGGATGAAACCATTCGAACATTACAAAAAGCAAGGCAGGAAGCGGCCATCGCTGCGATGGAAGAAAAAAATTCGAAAAAGAAAAAGCATTTTTTTAAACGCTGACTAAAGTTTGCGAAAAAAATTTGTAAAATAAGAATTTTTTGTGATAAGTGCTTGCATTCTTATTGTTTAAATGTTATAATGTTTTCACAATATTGCCGTGCGTATTTGTCGGTTTTCACAAATATGGACGCTAAAATTAAAGGAGGAAGAATGTTTATGTTCTCAAAAGTATCAAAGAAAATTGTAGCAGCAACATTGGCAGTAGCAGTTACTGTATCATGCGCTAGCATTGCTGATACAAAAGATGCATCTGCAGCAGCAAAATTAAGTAAAAAATCACTTAGTCTGACTGTTGGTGGAAAAGATGTTAAATTGACAGCAAGCGCAAAAGCAAAATGGTCTACAAGCAACAAGCAGGTTGCAACTGTTAAAGGCAAAGGTAAAACCGGTACAGTTACAGCAGTAGGTAAAGGTTCTTGTACGATCACTGCTAAAGTAGGAAAAGAAAAACTTTCCTGCAAAGTAAAAGTAGCTGCAGCAAAAGCAGGTACAGTTATTTACGATCTGGCAAAAGAGACAGGATCTAACTCTGAGACCGGTGAGTCTTGGGCAGCACCTATCAAGAGTCCTTACAGCTCATTTAAGTATAATGGTTTCTGTATTTGGCTCTGCCGTGCAACATTCTATGATCCGGCAAACGGTGGTAAAGACTACAGAGGTAAGAAGATCAACTGTTCCGTAACAGTTAAGAACTCCGGTAAAAATGACCTTGCTGAACTTGGATTCTGCTTCAACTACACAAAAGGTGGCGGCGACGGATCTTATCCATTCGCATTCCATGTAATCGACTCTAAGTTGAGAGCACAGATTGCTAAGAAAGCTGGTAAGAAATGGTCTCTCAAAGAAGTTAAGAAAGACAAACAGCACAAACATGCAACTGTTAAAGAAGGAAAGATTAAGAAGGGTAAGACATATACTTACAACTTCTCTTTCACAATTCCAACGGATGCTATGAACGGTGACAAAGATTCCGAGACAGGTTTGAACTACCCAATCATGTTCTTCATTCCTAACTTGAAAGACAACTCACCATATCAGCCAGGTGATGAGGTTACAGTATTGAAAGCTAAATTCACAGTAGGTTGATTTCACTCATACAAAATCTAATTTAAGAACATAATCAAGAGGCTGTACTTCAGTGAATGGAGTACAGCCTCTTTTCCAGTGCGCCTTGCGGCGCACGTCGCTAATGGATGAAAGTTCCTAATCCGCCCTAGTA
>ERZ808252.171-NODE-171-length-67407-cov-19.979659_pt1 | contig 67407 bp, 62 predicted proteins | sample MGYA00521242_ERZ808252 | MGnify/ENA primary metagenome ERZ808252 (study PRJEB31516, sample SAMN03275581) | gut metagenome | biome: mammalia-associated habitat; material: feces | host: Papio cynocephalus | place: Kenya | collected 2012-08-07 ... | reverse complement strand
AAATTTCTGATATAACAAGAATGTTTACACACAACACAAAATTATCAACGTGCAAAGGGGGTCTTACCGGGTTCTCGAAATTAGGCATAAAATATTTTCCGTGTGAGGCGAGATGCGCACACGGTTGTCTACTCTGCGCCCCACAAGCCACACGATTTTCTCGTCATCGCAAACCACTAGCTGTCGCAGTCTCTCCTCAATTGGTACTTTGCAGTCTTTCAAATAATCGCTGACAAGCTTGCTCCCTTTCATGCCAAACGGCATAAAGCGATCGCCCTCAACCACACGGCGTATAACAAGCGGGAACTTTATTGCATCGTCATTTATATACGCGTAAAACGGACTGATGAGTTTTTCCTTTGGCGGAAAACCCTGCGCTTCTGAAATTTCAAGCTCCGTAATCCCGACAGTCGCCTTTTTGTTCCGTTCCAAAAGCACAACGCCGCATTCCTGCAAGGACTCCCTGCTCATGAGAACATACCTCTGCCTGTTAAAATAAAGAACATGGCTTTCGCTTTCCAACCGTCTTGTTTCGGTTTCTTTGTTTTGCGAAGCAATGGCAACCTGCGTTTCATTGAAACCTTTCGCAGACAGCCACTCAAAAAGCACCGCCTCGGCTGAGGCACAACTACTCAAAACCGCCGCATCAAGAATTTCATCGCCATAGGCATTAGTTTTCATTTTGCCCAAGATATTTTCCACTGCCCCTTTATATATATTGTATGCCTCGGTAAATTTTGTGATATTTCTTTGCAGCGTTTCACATACCGAAGGGTTTATTTTTTCGAGCATCGGCATTACATCAAGGCGTATGCGATTTCTTTTCACATCTGCCACAAGGTTGCTGCTGTCGGTAACGAAATCCTGTCCCATGGTGTCAAGATATTCACTTATCTCCTTGCGCGAGACATCGAGCAACGGACGTATCACCAACAGTCTGCCGCCGCCATGAGAAGCCCTATAGCTTTTGTAAGCCATTCCGCACAAGCCGCGAAGCCCTGTGCCCCTCAACAAGTTAAGTAAAAGCGTCTCTGCGTTGTCATCCCTATGATGAGCCACGGCAACAGGCGCGCCAAGTTCCTTTGAAATCGATGCAAAGAAATCATAGCGCAAATTCCTCGCAGCCATTTCCACGCTAATTCCTCTTTCTGTCGCGTAAGCTATGGTGTCGGCATCGGCAACTCTGATCGGAACTTTCATTTTGCGGCAAAGATTGCGCACAAAAAGTTCATCGCGCATAGATTCCCCGCCGCGCAAATGAAAATTGAAGTGAGCCGCCGTGCACTTGTAGCCCAATTCGACATACACGCGCAGCAACGCCACGGAATCCGCACCTCCGCTTAGCGCAACGATAACCTCCGTTTCCGGTGGCGGCATACTATTGCGCCGTACCGTATCAAGCACTTTTTCGGCAAACGTCATTTCTCCGGATATTTTCTGCCCCACAGTCTTTCCATGCGTTCGCGCAAGTTGTCTTCCTGGCGGTTGTGCTGCGGAGTCCAAAAACTTTCATCATTCAAACCATCGGGCAAATATTGTTGCCTTACAAAGTTTTCCTTGTAATCGTGGGCGTATTTGTAGCCCTCGTGATAGCCAAGTTGCTGCATGAGTTGCGTTGGTGCATTGCGCAAGTGGAGCGGTACAGGGCGGTTGCCGCTCTTTTTCACTTCGGCAATAGCCTTGTCTAGGGCCTTATAGCTTGAATTGCTCTTGGGCGATGCCGCAAGATACACCGTTGCCTCGGCAAGAGGTATTCTCCCCTCCGGCCAGCCAATCTTCACAACAGCCTCGAAAGCCGCATTGGCAAGCAGCAAAGCGTTGGGGTTGGCAAGCCCTACGTCTTCGCTCGCCGAGATTACAAGGCGTCGGGCTATGAAAGCCGGGTCCTCGCCTCCCTCCACCATACGCGCAAGCCAATATAGGGCCGCATCGGGGTCGCTGCCGCGAATGCTTTTTATGAAAGCCGAAACGATGTCGTAGTGCATCTCGCCGTTCTTGTCGTAAGCCAAAGGGTTCTGCTGCAAACGCTCCTCAACCTTTTTGTCGGTTATAACCACCTTTCCCTCCGGCTCGGCATCGACCACGAGTTCAAGAATATTGAGCAGTTTGCGGGCATCGCCGCCGCTATATCGCAAAATTGCATCTGTTTCCTGCACTTCAATGTCGCGCTTTTTCAATTCAGCGTCATCGTTTACGGCGTGGTTCATCAGCTTTATCAAGTCCTCATTTCCAAGCGGGTTGAGCGTATAAACCTGACAGCGCGAAAGCAAGGGGCGTATTACCTCAAACGAAGGGTTCTCGGTTGTTGCGCCGATAAGCGTTACCGTGCCGTCCTCAACCGCACCGAGCAAAGAATCCTGCTGCGACTTCGAGAACCTGTGAATTTCATCAATGAATAAAATCGGACTGCCGCCTGAATTGAAAAGCGTTTTCTTTTTAGCCTTTTCAATTACATCGCGCACATCTTTCACTCCGCTCGTTACCGCGCTCAACGTGTAAAAGGGCACATCAAGGCGATTGGCTATTATTTTGGCAAGCGTTGTCTTGCCAACGCCCGGCGGTCCCCAAAGTATGAACGAACTTATTCGTCCGCCCTCTATCATGCGGCGTATTACACCGCCTTCGCCCACTAGGTGCTGCTGCCCCACATATTCGTCAAGGGTTTTCGGGCGCATTCGTTCTGCCAAAGGTGTATCCATTTGCTGTTTTCTATGTTTTTTGCAAAGATACTTATTTCATTCCTATGCCGGGCAACGCTAACGCAAACGTTGTGCCGCCAACGCGGAGACGCAAAAAATTATATCTGAAATAAGAAAAACTACGTCCGATGTAGAAAAAACCACATAGGACATAGAAAAAATTATATCAGACCTTTTTGTGGCATTAAAAAGCCTATGAAAAAGCCAACCTTCACCATAGGTTTTCACGCAAGATATTTCCCCCGAAAAGCAGCATGTTAGGCAAGCAACGTTTAATTTTACGACCTACGCAAATATCCCCGCAGTTCCGAGACTTTTACCATTATTTTTTGTGCGCATACATTTTTATATTGATAATAATTGTTAACTTTGGAGACCAAAATAAACATAACAAACAAACTTTTGTAATGAACACAAGCATATTCAAAACACTATGCCTTGCCGCATTCACCATTGCGGTGCAGTCGGCAACTGCCCAGCGCAGGGCCTGGGAACAAGTGGAGCTCAAGCAATGGGACTTCAGCAAGGACAAAACCGAGTGGCAGCAAGTGAGCATACCCCACAGCTGCAACGCCATCGACGGACATTCCAAAAAGTATTATCGCGGAAAGGCGTATTACAGAAAACAACTGGAATTCAGCAAAGACGACCTGAAGAACCCCGCATACATACTGTTTGAAGGCGCGGCACAGGCGGCAACCGTAAGCGTGAACGGCAAGCAGCTTATTGAACATCGCGGAGGATACACACCGTTTGTGGTTGCGCTCTCCAAGCATATACACGAGGGGAAAAACGACATAGAGGTATGCACCGACAACACGCATGACGTGAACCTTATTCCCGTAAGCTCCGACTTCAACAAAAACAACGGACTGCACAACCCCGTATATCTGCTTAAGATGAGCAGAGTATCCTTCCTGCCCGAAAAACACGGAATGTACCGCATGCATGTTAGCACGCCGTTCGTCAGCCACGAAACGGCAAACGGAAAGGTAGAGACAACCATCGTAAACACCAGCGGCAAAAAGCAAAAAATTAAAATACGCTTTACGCTAAAAGGGCATGACCGCGAAATCCCTGCGTATAAAACAGAGCGCGAAATAACCGTCGAAAACGGCAAGACATACGAATACCTGCAAAACTTCGACATACAGAACCCACACCTGTGGGACGGACTCGAAGACCCCTACCTGTATGACGCGCAACTATCCATTCTCGACTCCAAAGGCAAGGAAATTGACAAAGCCGAAACAAAAGTTGGTTTCCGCTATTACAACATAACATACGGTAAAGGCTTCTACCTAAACGGACGCAGTTACCCCTTGCGCGGAGTTTCCGAACACCAGGACTGGGACGGCGAAGCATCTGCCGTTACAAAAGAACACACCGATGCAGACTACAAAATAATAAAGGAACTCGGCGCGAACTTCGTGCGTCTGGCCCACTACCCTCACAACGATTACGAATTCCGCGTTTGCGACTCGCTGGGAATAATCGTACAGACCGAAATTCCCTGGGTTAACGTTTGCGGCATAAATGCCAAGCCGGAATACTTTACCAACATAAACCAGCAGATGAAGGAAATGATTGTAAACCTTTACAACCATCCGAGCATTGTGTTCTGGGGAATGTGGAACGAGGTGAACGTATGGGGCAACAACGACAAGCTGCAAGGAAAATTCGACGGCAGGAGAGTTGTTGTCGAGTCTACAAAACTTTACCACTACGCAAAAAGTCTCGACCCTTACAGATATGTGGGACTTACGGAGTGCAGCATTTTCTGCGATGACCATTATACCGAACTCTGCGCCGACTTCTATTCCGAAAACCGCTATCCCGGCTGGTACCAGCTGGGAGGCATTGACCGCCTGACCAACGAAATTACCGAGACGCACAGGAAAATGGGCATCACAAATCTATCTGAATACGGCGGAGGCTCAAACCCGTTCTGCCACACACTCGACTCTGTCGCGATGAAAGACCGCAGCGATGACAGCAAGCACTATGAGGAATACGGATGCTACCTGCACGAAAGCGATGTTAGGCAAATACTCAAAATGCCGTGGCTTAACTTCACATCGCTATGGATTATGTTCGACTTCCCTGTGGCCGACCGCAAAGAGGGATACATGGACAGCGGCGACGGCGTGAACTTCACTGCCAACGAAAACCGAAAATACATGAACGACAAGGGACTCGTTACACGCGACCGCAAAACAAAGAAAGACCATTTTTATCTCTACAAATCGCTTTGGAACAAAAAAGAGACCACAGTATATATTACAGGGCGCAGACGCACAGGAAGCCCCAAGGACAAACCGTTTAACGTAAAGGTTTACAGCAACGCAAAGAGTCTGACATTATATCAGAACGGCGAAAAAGTGCAGACACTCGAAAAGTGCCCCGACAGCACCGGAGTTATATGGCTGTTCGCCCCCGTGAAATACAAAACTGCAAACGACAAGTTCAAAGTTGTTTCCGATGGTGGCATTTCAGATGAAGTGGAATGGAAAGCCCTGTAAACCGCAACCTGTAAAATAGGACACATAAAGCAAGTCCGCCTTTCCCTTTGCCGGGAAATGCGGACTTTTTTATTTCCTGCACATTTCCCAAAAGGCTACGGCCGAGGCAGCCGCAACGTTAAGCGAATCCACTCCGTGCTTCATGGGAATTTTCACCACATAATCGGCAGAGACTATGGTTTCGGCAGGAAGTCCCTCGCCTTCCGTTCCCATTATCACCGCCAGTTTTTCCTCTGCTTTCAGCCGCCTGTCATCAAGCGGCACCGATTTATCCGACAACGCCATTGCGGCGGTTTTGAACCCCAATGCGCGTAGTTCACGCATAGGGTTGCAAATCCATGTCCACGGCACAAGAAACACCGAGCCCATTGATACCCTGACCGCGCGGCGTGTCATAGGGTCGCAAGAATTTTCGGTAAGCAAAACAGCATCAACTCCCATTGCTGCCGCAGAGCGGAATATAGCCCCTATGTTTGTGGAGTCGACAACATTGTCGATAACGGCAACCCTTTTCGCCCCCTTGCAAACCTCGGCAAGGCTCTTGTAAGGCTTGCGGCGCATTGCGCAAAGCACACCCCGGGTAAGTTCGTAGCCCGTAAGCCGCGACAACAATTCGCGCGCACCCGTATATACCGGCACACCGCCACAGCGGGATATTATATCGGCGGCATCTCCGTCGATATGCCTACGCTCGCACAAAAACGATACAGGTTCGTACCCCGCCCCGAGTGCAACACGTATCACCTTGGGGCTTTCGGCGATGAACAACCCTTCTTCACCCGCACCGCCACGGCGCAATTGCCGCTCCGTGAGACGGCTGAAAACCTCCACCCCCGGAAAGTCAAGCGACGATATTTCAACTACAGGCATTTCCTATCTTTTTATTGTCTGCAAAAGTAATCATTTGCACCATCGGTACAAAACAATTGCTCAACGCCAATTCCGAAAACAACATGAGACATAGGAAAAACTACGTCCGATGTAGAAAAAATTATATCTGACGTAGGAAAAACTACATCAGACATAATTTTGCCACCTTTCAGCCCACTGAATGACAATGCGTTGCAAAAATTTTCAGGGATACAGCAAAAACCATGTTTCAGCGTATTATGTTTTCCGCCCGTAAACGCGTGGTGCGTAAGCGGTATAAGTTCACAAAAAATCTATGTGATAATTTGTTTGCCTTGGAAAATAAATCACATATACTCATAATACCACATCGCATACAGGGAAACAATGTCTGATGTAATTCTAATTGCTTAAGACCTTGCAATACAGACGGGAAACTACTCCTTGTTTCATGAATAATATGTAATTTTGCAAGCTGAAACCAAGGCTTAAACCTTTTCATATACAATTTTTGTTTGAATGTCAAACTTTTAGCTACATATGAACATAAAAAGACTATTTACAGCATTGGTGGTTTTTACACTTACATGCGCGGTTATGGCGCAAGTTCGCCCATTCCGCTTTGCCCAAATCACCGACACGCACCTTAATCCCCAAAACCCAAATCCCACCGAGGGGCTTTTGCGCACAATTGCACAAATCAACGCCACCGACAGCATTGACTTTGTACTTGTTACGGGCGACATCACCGATTATGGCGACCGCAAAACCATAGAGAAAGTGAAAAGCTGTCTCGACCTGCTGAAATACAAATACTACATAGTACTCGGCAACCACGAAACCACCTGGAGCGACAGCGGTTGCATGGCGTTCAGCGAAATTTTTGGCAGCGAAAGGTTTGAGTTCACGCACAACGGAATACTCTTTCTGGGATTCAACACCGGTCCTTTCATGCGCATGGCATACGGCCACGTTGTGCCGCAGGACATAACCTGGCTTAAGCAGGAAATGGACAAATGGGGAAAGGACAAACCCGTGATTCTCGTAACCCACTACCCTATTACAAAAGGCGACGTTGACAACTGGTATGATGTTACCGACGCCATACGCCCTTACAACATACGCCTGATGATAGGCGGGCATTATCACGCAAACCGCAACCTGAAATACGATGGCATTCCCGGAATACTGATGCGCTCGAACCTTCCCGATGGAAACGGCAATAACGGCTATGGCATTTACGACATAACCGAAGACTCCATAAAGGTTTACACCCAAACCACCGGCGGCCCGAAAAAGGAATGGGCGGCTTTCCCACTCAAAGGAAACATTTTCGACCACAAAGGAAAGGCCGACGAATATCCCGATTATTCCATTAACAAACGGTTTGGCGTAAAAGAGAAATGGTGTGTGAAAGGCGAGGCGGGCGTTTACTCATCACCATTCAAGGAGGGCAAGCGCCTTTTTGTGGGCGACGACATGGGCAGACTTACAGCCTATAACATAAAGAACGGCAAACGACTGTGGCAGTTTTCCGCCCATAGACGCATTGTTGGCGATTGCGCCGCAGCCGATGGCGTTGTGGTATTCGGCAGTGCCGACAGCACCATATACGGAGTAAATTCCGCAAACGGCAAAATGTTGTGGAAACTAAAGACGCAAGGACCTGTGCTCGGTGCTGTAAGGATTAGCAACGGCATAGCTTATGTGGGGGCATGCGACCACAAAATGCGCGCCATAGACATAAAGACGGGTAAAGAGCTTTGGGCATACGGCGGCGTTGCCGGATATATTGTGGCGCGCCCGCTGGTTGCCGACGGCAAAGTGATTTTCGGGGCATGGGACAACACACTTTACGCCCTCAACACAGCAGACGGCAGCGAGGCGTGGAAATGGAAAGGCGGAAAGGATGGAATGCACTTCTCACCCGCTTCGGTATGGCCCGTTAGCGCAGACGGCAAAGTGTTCATTGTAGCCCCTGACAGGTTTATGACGGCAATAGACATAAAGACCGGCAATACGGTTTGGCGCACAAACGCCTCGGTTGTGAGAGAGTCGCTGGGATTGTCGGAAGATGGCAGAATGGTGTTTGCCAAGACAATGAAAGACAGTGTGGTGAGCTATTCGACACAAGGAAACAAGCCAAAAGAAATATGGGCATCCAACGTAGGGTTCGGCTACGAGCACGCGCCTTCAATGCCCCTCGAAAGCCAAGGCACGGTTTACGGCGGCACTTGCAGCGGTGAAGTTTACACCGTTGATGCCCAAAGCGGAAAATTGAAATGGAGATATAAAATAGGCAATTCGCTCGTGAACACCGTGCTGCCTTTAAACGCAAAAGAAGTGGCTGTTACATCGAGCGACGGCACTGTGGCCGTGCTCTCAAAATAACTGCACTATGAAAGCAAGCGGAATTTTCAAAATAGTTATCGCCACCCTTTTGCTCCTTACACCCGCAAAGGCGCAAAAGATACACATACAAACGGGCATAGAGGTTTTGAAGGCTGAAAACTTCAAGTGTCTCGAGGGAAAACGCGTGGGACTTATAACAAACCCCACCGGCGTGGACAACAACCTGAAGAGCGACATCGACATTCTGCACGAAGCCAAGAACGTGAACCTTGTTGCACTGTTCGGTCCGGAGCACGGAGTGCGCGGAAACGCCCATGCCGGACAAAGCGTGGGAAGCGACAAAGACGAGGTTACGGGACTGCCGGTTTACTCCCTATACGGCAAAACACGCAAACCCACCCCCGAAATGCTTAAAGACATCGATGTGCTGGTATATGATATTCAAGATATCGGCTGCCGCTCGTTCACATACATAAGCACCATGGGACTGGCAATGGAGGCCGCAGCCGAAAACGGCAAGGAATTCATAGTGCTCGACCGCCCCAACCCACTCGGCGGTAAAAGGGTGGAAGGCTGCATTGTTGAGGATGGTTTTGTATCGTTTGTGAGCCAATACAAAATACCCTATATATACGGACTGACCTGCGGCGAACTTGCCGAAATGCTTAATGGCGAGCGTATGCTTGAAAAAGGCGTGCAATGCAACCTGAAAGTGATAAAAATGCGCAGTTGGAAACGCAAAATGAACTACACAGCCACCGGGTTACAATGGATACCCTCGTCCCCCCACATACCCCACGCCGAGACCTCCTATTTTTATCCCGCAAGCGGAATACTCGGAGAGTTCAGTTATATGTCGATTGGTGTGGGCTATACAATTCCCTTTGAAATGTTCGCCGCCCCATGGATAGACGGCGGCAGACTTGCCCAAAGACTCAATTCGTTGAAAGTGCCGGGAGTGATTTTCCGACCGATTTATGCAAAACCTTTCTACGCCGCATTCAAAGGCGAAAACATAGAGGGCGTGCAACTTCACATAACAAACTACTACAAAGCTCCGCTAACCGACATACAGTTTCTGGTAATGCAGGAGGCTGCGGCGATGTATCCGGACAAGGCTGTTTTTGACGTGGCAGACCCAAAGCGTTTCGGTATGTTCGACAACGTATGCGGCACATCAAAAATACGAGAACTCTTCGGCAAACACAACCGTTGGGAAGACGCCAAGGAATATTGGTACAAGGACGCGAAAAGTTTCAAAGCCCTTTCAAAGAAATACTACCTGTATAAATGACAAACATGAAAAATTCTGCCGGCCCGAAAAGAATACTCGCCATTGACATACTAAGAGGAATTACGATTGCAGGAATGATTCTTGTGAATAACCCTGGCTCATGGGGACACATTTTCAAACCGCTTGAACATGCGGAATGGATAGGTCTCACGCCGACCGACCTTGTGTTTCCTTTCTTTATGTTCATAATGGGCATGACAACATACATTTCGCTGCGCAAATACAACTTCAAACCAACAGCCGATGCCATAAGGAAAATTGTAGTGCGAACGATAGTTATAATGCTCATAGGTTCGTTCATAGGTATGTTCGTACATTTCTGTAGCTATTGGGGGAATGCTGACGAAAATCTTTCGTTTGGAAGCCAATTGCTGGAAGCCCTTAATGCATTTCCCACATTGAGAATGACGGGGGTGCTCCACCGCCTGGCTGTATGCTACTGCATAGTGTCAATTCTCGCTCTGCTAATGAACCACAAGAGGTTTCCGCTGATTATCGCTTTACTATTCATTGGATATTTTATACTCCTTGAACTTGGCAACGGCTATGCTTATGACGAGACAAACATACTCTCCATATTCGACCGCGCAATTGTAAGCACGGCGCACCTTTACAACGACAACGGCATCGACCCGGAAGGCATTCTAAGTACCATACCGAGCGTAGGCCACGTGATGATAGGTTTTCTTGCCGGCAAGATAATTGTTGGTGAAAAAGCGGAGACAGACAAAGAGCCGCTTCTTGACAGCAAGATGATAAAAATGTTCGTACTCGGAACTTCTTTGCTTGCTTGCGGTTTCCTATTGGGCTACGCCTGTCCTATAAGCAAGAAAATATGGACTCCCACCTTTGCTATGGTAACATGCGGCTTTGCATCTCTGGTTCTGGCAACGCTTATTTACATAGTTGACATAAAGGGAGCAAAACGGTGGAGCCGCTTTTTTGAAGCATTCGGCGCAAACCCGCTGTTTCTGTACATAATGTCTGACATTTTTGCCATTCTGTTAGGATGCGTAAAAATATCCGGCACAAGCATACACGGCATTATATACCAATTCCTAATTCCCGCATTCGGCGAAACCGGCGCCTCCTGCATATACGCAATAATATTTGTATTGTTTAACTTTGCTATTGTGGCGTACCCCTTATACAAACGCAGAATATACATTAAAATATAATCCTTCCAATGAGTTTTGAAAAGATAACAGAAGAACCTTCCCTATACAACAACCTAGAAAAAAAGTCTGTTGTAGAAATTCTCAGAGACATAAACAACGAAGACCAGAAAGTGGCGGCTGCCGTAAGCAAGGCCATACCACAAATAGAAAAGTTGGTTAACGGCATTGTTCCCAGAATGCGCAAAGGCGGTCGCATATTCTACATGGGAGCCGGCACAAGCGGCCGTCTCGGAGTGCTTGACGCTTCAGAACTTCCGCCCACATATGGCGTTCCGCCATCGCTGGTCGTTGGGTTGATTGCCGGCGGAGATACAGCATTAAGATGCGCCGTTGAAAATGCCGAAGACAATGCCGCAAAAGGCTGGGAGGAACTTGTTGACCACAACATAAACGAGCACGACACAGTCATTGGCATCGCCGCTTCGGGAACCACGCCATACGTTGTAGGCGCAATTAAGGAAGCTCGCGAACACGGCATATTCACAGGCGGTATAACAAGCAATCCCGGTTCTCCGCTTTCCGAAGCATCCGAAGTGCCCATCGAAATGGTTGTTGGTCCTGAATACGTCACCGGAAGCTCAAGGATGAAATCCGGCACAGGGCAGAAAATGATTTTAAACATGATATCCACCGCCGTAATGATACAGCTTGGAAGAGTGCGCGGCAACCGCATGGTTAACATGGAGATTACAAACAAGAAACTTCAAGACCGCGGCACGAGGATGATTGTAAGCGAACTAGGAGTGAGCTATTCCCACGCCCGCACGCTGCTTGCCCTCCACGGCTCGGTGCAAAAAGCCATAGACGCATACAAAAACGGAGAAAACAAGTAACCTTTCCATATGAGACTACGCTTTCTTATAATATTCGTAATGGCAAGCTTAGGGGCTATGGCGCAAACCCTTGAACGCACGCTTCCCGAAAAGGTTGGAATGAGCGGAGCACGCCTTGCATACGCCGACAGTGCCATACTCACATCCATAAACGCCGGAGACATTCCGGGAGCTGTGCTTGCCGTTGTCAAAGACGGCAAAATGGCATACTTGAAAGCATACGGCTGCCGCAGCATTCTGCCAAAGCGCGAAAAGATGACAACAAACACCATTTTCGATATGGCGTCGTGCAGCAAGCCGATGTCAACGGCAGTGTGCGCAATGGTTCTTATAGAACGCGGAAAGCTAAGGCTTAGCGATGCAGTGGAGAACTTCATTCCCGGATTCAAGAATTGGACTTCAGCCGATGGGAAAGACCATACTACAATAAGACTTAACCATCTGCTGACCCACACATCCGGTCTGCCGCCCTATGCACCCGTTGCCGAATTGCAGAAGAAATACGGCAACAACTCGCCCGACAGTCTAATAAGCTACATTGCCTCTTGGCGCAGAGACTTCGAACCCGGAACGGACTTCCAGTATTCATGTCTGAACTACATAACCCTACAACACATTATAGAGAAGGTGAGCGGGATGTCGCTGCGGGAATTTTCCCGCCGCAACGTTTTCGAGCCGTTGGGCATGAACCATACCGACTACATTCCTTGCCTTGAAGACAAAAACGGGAACTACCATACTATAAGCCTTCCTGTTTGGGCAAAGGACTATTCGTGGAAAGAACTAATAGCCCCTACCGAAAAACAGAAAACAGGCGAAATTCTGCGTGGGGCGGTTCACGACCCTTTGGCTAGGGTTATCAACTCGGGCATCAGTGGCAATGCGGGAGTGTTCTCAAACGCCGATGACATAGCTTTGCTTTGCGCCGCCTTGATAAACGGTGGAGAACTAAACGGACATCGCATCCTAAGCCCGGCAACGGTTAGGCTCATGACTACCGTCCCAAAAGGTCTTGAAGCATTTGGCAGAACTCCGGGCTGGGACAATTCGTCAGCCTATTCCTCAAACTTAGGAGACCTGCTGAGCAAATCGGCATACGGACACACGGGATTTACAGGAACCATGATAGACATCGACCCGGAAAACAAACTCGCCATCATACTGCTCACCAACAGCGTACATCCCGCCGGACACACTAACGTCATACGCCTAAGAGCCGTGGTTGCAAACGCCGTTGCGGGAGCAATAACCAACGATTCGCACACGCAGCATTATCTCGACAGAATGGAACAGTTTGAAAAAGAACCTCCAATTACGTCCAAAGACATTGTTATGCTCGGGAACAGTTTAACCGAAAACGGCGGAGACTGGGGAAAACGCTTGAACCTAAAACACGTAGTCAACCGTGGAATTATCGGAGATGACGTGCCGGGAATATACAACCGACTTCACCAGATACTGCCCTGCCACCCGGCAAAAATCATTCTGATGGAAGGCATAAACGACATATCCCATTGGCTTTCAAACAGCGAAATCATACAGTCCATTGCCACAACCATAGACCGCATAAAGCGCGAGTCGCCCAAAACGCAGATTGCACTGCAAAGTTTGCTTCCCATAAACGAAGAGTTCAAGCGGTACAAAAGACTTGAAGGAAAGACCGACTCCGTGGCAGCCATTAACAACAAGCTGGAAGCACTTGCAAAAAGCAAGGGTATTGCTTTCGTAAACCTATTCCCATTGTTCACCGAAAGCGGCGGCAGTAAACTGCGAAAGGAACTAACCACCGACGGTCTGCACCTAAATGAAGAAGGGTACAAGATTTGGGCGGCCGAATTACGCAAACACATAAAATAAAAACTACTAAAAAATCAGCAAATGAAGAGAAATATTCTGCTTATTGCCGTCATGCTCCTGCTGGCGGCAATATCATTGCCCCAAAAAGCTACGGCACAAAGCAAGGATTTCCGCGCACAAGCCGGGGAACTCATACTTAAAGGCGAATTCAAGAAAGCCGAAAAAATGCTCAACAGGCTTCCAAAACAAACAAGGTATAACAACCGCCTTACCATTGACTCAATAAGCCAAACCATACGGCGCATGCGCAGGGATTTCTCGCTCACACCCGCAGAAGGACGCGCACAAATAGAAAAGCGCATGGGACACGCCGTAAGCGATGAAAAAATAAACTACTGGAAACGCAAACGCTATATCGAGGCAGATACCATTGACGGCAAGGAAATGTGGTTTCGCCGTTCCGTGGGCAATTTCTTTCTGCTCAACAACGAGGACTTCAAAAAAGAGAATGCCAAAGAAAAAAAGTCCACGCACGACTACTACGCCAAATTCTATAATCAGGCTATGCAATGCCCCGCCAATGACAACAACCTGCGCAATCCCCACAAATGGCAGCTCACCTTCACGCTCAAAGTCAAAGCCAACGCAATTCCCGATGGCTATACACTGAGGGTGTGGCTGCCCTACCCAATGGAAACCACACGCCAGACAAACGTGAAATTCATCAGGTCGTCAGCCCCTATAAAGGTTTCGCAAGGCACGTTTCATACCACGGCATACATGGAAGGCGTGGCACACAAAGACAAGCCCTCAACTTTCAGCATAACCTACAGCTTCGTGTCGAACGAACAGCATTTCTCACGTGCGGGAATAATGTCAAGGCTCAAACCATACAACACGGATACCGAGCTGTACAAACAATACACTGCCGAGGAATATCCTCATATAATAAAAACCAAGAAGCTTAAAAAATTAGCCAAGACAATCGTGGGCGAGGAAAAGAACCCGGTGCTTCAAGCGTCAATGATATACGATTGGATAGCCAGCAACTTTCTATGGGCGGGTGCGAGAGAATACAGCACAATACCCAACATTCCCGAATACGTTATTGAAAACCGCCACGGCGACTGCGGGCAGGTTGCGCTGCTATACATCACGCTCGTAAGAAGTCTCGGAATACCTGCGCGTTGGGAAAGCGGTTTCATGCTGCATCCGGGCGCGGAAAACTACCACGACTGGGCGGAAACCTATTTCGAAGGTACCGGTTGGGTGCCAACCGACCCCTCTTTCGGCAGGAGCACTATTGGTGAACCCCTTGCCGACTACTACAAGACAGGCATTGACCTTTACCGCTTTGTTGTTAACCGAGGCGTGAACGGCAACTTCGACCCCAAGAAAAACTTCATACGCTCCGAGACTGTAGATAACCAGGCAGGCGAAGTGGAATGGGAAGGCGGTAACCTTGAATATTCCGAGTGGACATCCAACCTACATGTTGACTCATGCATAAAGATTGACATAACGCGCCCCGAAGCAGAATGGGCACTGACCAAGCTCTCCGTGGCATCCATGCGCACAAGCGGCAACCACGCAGCCGAAATGGCAACGCAGTCGGTTATGGGAACTCCGCTGCGCATACTCTTGAAAGACGGCGACTGGTACAAGGCGGAAACTCCTGACGGCTACCAATCATACATTCCCGAAAGCTCCGTGCAGATGCTCGACAGCGCGAACCTTGGCAAATGGAAACACGCCAAGCGTTACATTGTAACAGCATACCAGTCGCGCCTTACCACACAGCCGGGAAACGATGAAACCGTGAGCGACCTTGTGCTGGGATGCATTCTCGAATACAAGGGAACAAAAGGCAAACACATTCTATTGTCAACGCCCGATGGGCGCACCGGCTACATAGCAGCCACAGATGTTGAGGAACTCGCGCAATGGGCCGGCAAACCGTTCACCACAGCCCAAGTGTTGGCAACGGCAAAGCGAATGATGGGTTCGCCATACTTCTGGGGCGGCACATCGACAAAAATGACCGACTGCTCCGGGCTTTCTAAAATAAGCTACCTCTCGGCAGGGGTAATACTGCGCCGCGATGCTTGGCAACAGGCACTTACCGGGCAGAAAATCGAAGCCAAAAATTGGAATGAGGCCCGGCCCGGCGACCTTTTCTTCTTCGGCACGAGTGCAGGGCGCGTAACCCACGTGGCTATATCGCTGGGCGGCGCAAAATACATACACTGCAGCGGCAGGGTGAAAGTCAACAGCGTTGACCCACAAGCCAAGGACTATCTTTCCACGCCGTTCCTCTCAATAAGTCGCATTAACGGAAACATTGGCACAGACGGCATAGTTGCAGTGAAAAACCACCCATGGTTTTTCTGACCAATAACTTCACACCCATTATAAAAAAGAAAAGGTGCGCCAAAATCGGTGCACCTTTTCTTTTTTTATTGGTCTATGGATTTTCCGTATTCCGCCCATATTTCCGGCTTCCCGCCTTTTTCCGGCAAAAACATTGTTGTGCTGCAAATGGCATATATCCTTTTGCCATACACCACCTCCTTGGGAGTAACAAAAAAGCGTGGTGTCTTTCACAACCCTTGCCTGCATTTCCATTGGGAGCACAAACATGCCCAATACAAACAACGCCCTATTGTCCGACAGAATAGAAAGAGCGAAAATCAGGTCTGATGTAGTTTAAACTATGTCCGATGTAGTTTTTCTTACATCGGACATAGTTTTTCCAAAGTCCCATGTAATTTTCGGAGTGTGCCAAACAGAAAGGAAAAATTAATTTTGTGTCATTTGTTTGTACGTATGGCATACGCTCAAACACACAACCGTGCGAAGCGCATTGCACAAACAATGCAAACCGCCGCCAAAACAGTGGCCAAGCGGCACATTTCGTGCATATGTAATGCACCACAGGCGGCGTTAACCCCAAGTTGGCCGCATTTTACACCTTATCTTCCTCTTCAAGCTCCGCCTTTTTCACTTTTCTGAAAAGGTCGGAGGCAAAGATGAAGCTGTTGAGGCGTTCGTTCTTCGAGGTCATGACATCGTGCATCGTGCCCTGCCATTCCTTACGTCCTCCAGCCAGAAACACAATGTTCTCTCCTATACCCATAACGGAGTTCATGTCGTGGGTGTTAATAATGGTTGTCATGTCATAGTCCTTGGTGATGCCGTGGATAAGTTCGTCAATCACGAGCGAGGTCTTGGGGTCAAGCCCCGAGTTAGGCTCGTCGCAGAAAAGATATTTGGGGTTCATGGCTATCGCCCTCGCAATGGCCACGCGCTTTTGCATGCCCCCGCTTATCTCTCCCGGCAGCTTGTCGCCCGCGCCCGTTAGGTCAACCCTTTCAAGGCAGTCGCAGGCCCTGCGGCGGCGTTCGCGCCACGACATGGTTGAGAACATATCAAGTGGGAACATAACATTGTCGAGCACCGTCATGGAGTCGAACAGAGCGGCATTTTGGAATATCATCCCCATTTCGCGCCTTAGCCGCGTGCGCTCTTTCTTATCCATTGCGAAAAAGTTTCTGCCGTCATACAGCACCTCCCCGCTCGTGGGCCGGAACAGCCCCACGATACACTTCATAAGCACGGTTTTGCCCGAGCCGCTCTGCCCTATTATAAGGTTGGTCTTTCCTTTTTCAAACACAGTGGAAATGCCTTTGAGCACCTCGCGGTCGTCAAAAGTCTTATGCAGGTCCTTTATTTCTATCATGGCGTTAGGAGAGGAGTTGGGTTAAAAACATATCCGAGAAAAGTATGAGCATCGAGCTTGAAACCACAGCGTTTGTGCTGGCCTTTCCCACATTTACCGAACCGCCCTCGACGGTGTAGCCATAGTATGACGAAACGCTGGAGATTATGAATGCGAAAAACAGCGACTTAATCACCCCCATCCACAAGAACCATTCCGAAAACTCATGCTGCATGCCCGCCGTAAGGTCGCTGGGTGTTATTATATGCCCCAAATACGCCGTGGCATACGCGCCTATTATGCCCGAGACAGTTGAGAAAACAACAAGCACGGGTATCATCGTAACCAAGCCAAGAATTTTGGGGAGTATAAGGTATGAGGCGGAATTGACACCCATAATTTCGAGCGCGTCAATCTGCTGCGTAACCCTCATTGTGCCGAGTTCGGAGGCTATGTTCGAACCAACCTTGCCCGACAGGATGAGGCACATTATGCTCGACGAGAACTCGAGCAGCATTATCTCACGCGTTACGTATCCCGAAGTCCAGTGGGGCATCCACGCGCTCTGCACGTTAAGCTTTATCTGTATGCAGATTACAGCACCTATGAAGAACGAAATCAGCAGCACAATAACAATCGAGTTGATGCCGAGTTGCTGCATCTCTCGCAGATACTGCCTGAAAAACATACGCATTCGCTCGGGTCGAGAGAACACCCGCCCCATTAGGCGCAGGTATTTCCCGAAAGTGGTAAGACTTTTTTGAATAAGCATTTAACCGCCGTTTTTGACATTCACATTTTGTGCAAAGTTATGAAAACTTTCGGGGCGGATAAGCGTTGCAGCTTTTTTCTTTCTTCAATTAGAGCGAAATTCGTAATTTTGTTTCGGTAAATATTGTCTTGTAAAACATAAATTCCACCATTGATGGACCAGCAAAAACAAGAAACGGCAAACAGTTCCATGGTGTTGCGCACCGAGGGGCTTGTAAAGACATACGGCAAACGCACCGTGGTCAACGATGTGTCGTTTGAAGTGAAACAGGGGGAAATCGTGGGACTCCTCGGCCCAAACGGTGCGGGCAAAACCACATCTTTTTACATGACCACCGGGCTTGTGAAAGCCAACGGAGGGCATATCTACCTTGACGGCAACGACATTACGTCCTACCCCGTTTACAAGCGCGCCCAAAGCGGCGTGGGCTATTTGGCGCAGGAGCCATCGGTGTTCCGCAAAATGTCGGTCGAGGACAACATTGCCTCGGTGCTTGAGATGACTGGAAAGCCCAGAGCATACCAAAAGGAAAAGCTCGAAAGCCTTATAAGCGAATTCCGCCTGCAAAAAGTGCGCAAAAACCTTGGCGACCGCCTATCGGGAGGTGAACGCAGGAGAACGGAAATAGCACGCTGCCTGGCCATCGACCCTAAGTTTATAATGCTTGACGAACCGTTTGCCGGTGTCGACCCCATTGCAGTGGAAGATATACAATACATTGTATGGAAACTAAAATACCGCAACATAGGCATACTGATTACCGACCATAACGTGGAAGACACCCTTTGCATAACCGACAGGGCGTATATGCTATTCGAAGGAAGAATTCTGTTTCAAGGCACACCCGAAGAACTCGCTTCAAACCAAATAGTGCGCGACAAATACCTAACAAACAGTTTCCATCTGCGCAAAAAAGATTTTCAACTGATAGGTCGGCAGAAAGGCGAAAACCACATGGAAACAAAACAGAACTGACGGCAAATTGCAACCGCTACGCACCATAACGCACATGATTGCAACCACGCTCGCGGGCGTGGTTGCATTTTCATCGTGCTCATCGGAAAAGTTCCTCGACGAGGGTAGCACAGTGTTGTCATCGGTAAGCATAAAATCTACCGACAAAGCCTTAAATCCCAAGAACTACAGCCGCTACATAAAGCAGCACCCAAACTCAAAATGGTTCGGACTTGTGAAAGTACCACTGGGCATATACTGCATGGCCGGCAGGGACACATCGCATAACCACACGCTGCGTAAGCTCGGCGAAGCCCCCATTGTTTACGACTCTGCAATGTCAGAAAACTCGCTGACCAACCTGCGCAACGCCATGGCAAGCGCAGGATATCTTAAAGCAGACGCATCATACAAAATACGCCACAAAAAGCACAAGACAAGCGTGGAATACACCATAAAGCCCGGCACACTTTATTCTATAGACAGCATTAAATGGAACATAAGCAATGCCGTATTCCGCAAAATAATACGAACAGACTCCGCCAACTCACTTCTTTTCAAAGGCATGCCCTGCGACATAAGCGTTTTGGACAACGAGCGAAACCGTATTGTGAAACTTTTGCAGGATAACGGATACTATAACGTAAACCACGACTTCGTGAGTTTCTCCGCCGACACCTCCGCGCTCTCCAAGAACGTTTCATTGCAAGTTGATGTGTCATACGCAAGCGGCGCACGCGATTCCCTAAAAGCATACACCAAATACCACATAGGCAAGGTTAATTTCTACTACAACATAAGCGAAGACTCCGTAAGAGATGAAGCCAACATGAATTGCGACACGATAAGCGACGGTTTGGGGGCAATATATTCTTACGGCCATGCCGTGCTGCGCGACAAAACCATGCTACGCAATGTTTACTTTCGCCCGGGCGACACATACAACCAGTCGAAAGTGCAAAGCACATACCAAAAGTTGGGCGGGCTTTCAATTACCAATTTTGCCTCGGTGAAACTTACAGAAGCTACGCGCGACTCCGCAAACGTGCTTACAAACGCCGCAAACGCATTGGACGCAAACATTTTTTTCAACACACGGAATGTAAACTCAATAAGCTTCGAAGTTGAAGGCACAAACATGGCCGGAGACTTGGGGGCCGCCGCCATGCTTTCGTTTGAAAACCGAAATGTGTTCAGGGGGGCGGAAACTTTCAACATGAAGCTGCGCGGCGCATTCGAAGCCATAAAGGGACTTAAAGGATACAACAACAACGAGAACTATCTGGAGCTTGGCGTTGAGGCAAACCTTAAAATGCCCATTCTAATGCGCCCGCTACAGCGCCACCGCAGAATGAGCACGATTGTTAACTCGGAAGTGTCGCTGCTTTATAACACTCAAGACCGCCCGGAGTTCCACCGCCGCACCCTCACGGCAGGAATAAGGTACATTTGGAGCTCGTGGCAAAGCAAACTCCAGCACCGCCTTGACCTTGTAAGCCTTAACTATGTGTTCATGCCATGGATTTCAGACACATTCCGCCACGACTATCTCGAGAACAACTCCTCGCGCAATTCCGTGCTGCGCTATTCATACGAGGATTTGTTTATAATGCGCTCTGCATACAGCATGGTTTACAACTCACGAGGAAACCGCCTGCCGCGACCGCTCGACTACACGAACAGCTCATACAGGGTGCGTTTCGGCATTGAATGTGCCGGAAATCTGCTGTATCTGCTCTCGCACATCCTGCACGGCGAAAAAAACACAGATGGGAACTACAAGTTTTTCAACATAGCCTATGCGCAATACGCCAAAGTAGACTTGGATTTCGTAAAGAATTTCATGATTGACGAACGCAACGCCGTTGCGTTTCACACAAACCTGGGGCTCGCACTGCCATACGGCAACGCCTCGGTTGTGCCATACGAGAAAAGATATTTCGCCGGCGGAGCGAACTCTGTGAGAGGATGGGGCGTAAGAGAGCTTGGCCCGGGAAAATACCGTAGCAAAGATGGCAAAATAGACTTTATAAACCAAACAGGAAACATAAAGTTTGACATAAACCTTGAATATCGCACCTTCCTTTTTTGGAAACTGCACGGGGCTGTATTTGCCGACTGCGGCAACATATGGACCACACGCAACTACCCCGACCAGCCGGGAGGCAAGTTACAATTCAAAAATCTGCTAAAGCAGCTCGCCGCAGCCTATGGCATTGGTCTGCGTCTTAACCTCGACTATTTCGTACTGCGTTTCGATGGCGGCATGAAGGCTGTAAACCCATACCATTCAAACTCACGCGAACACTTCCCCATCCTACACCCGCGCTTTTCAAGAGACTTCACTCTTCACTTCGCGGTGGGCCTGCCATTCTGACTTTCCATTCTTTTCCCTCCTTCACAAGCTGCAATCGGTACTTTCTGTCATCCTGTCCCGGCACCGGGTATCCGCCTATGGTGTCGGCAAGAATGCCGTTTTCCACATTCACAACACATTCCGCCGCGCTGTCGCCAAGAACCACGGTTTCCACAACACTTACCGTTGGAGTGTCGGTAATGCTCCTCAAGCTGTCAACTATTCTATCGCTCATATTTGAGGCACAAAACTCCAACACCCTGCGCGAGTCTTCTGTGCAATAGCCAAGTGCCTCTACATAGCGGAAATTAAAAAAACCATGCGCAAATTTTTCGGCGCACAGAGCGGCAGCTTCCTTCCGGCCGTCATTTTTGCCGCAAGACAATAAAGCGGCGCACAGTACAAATGCCAATAACAATCTGTTCATGTTCTTTTTGTTTTATGCCCGTTTTGGCCGAACAAATTTAGCAACAGTCTTTGATTTTTTATTAACTTCGCACGATTTTATGTCTGAGATGTTGAAATTTCTATCATTCGGAAGCGGAAGCAGCGGCAACTGCTATCTATTGGAATCGCAAGAAAACAGCATTCTGATAGACGCAGGCGTTGGTTACCGCAAAATGAAAAAACATTTTGCCGAGTATGGCGTGAACCAGGAAAAAATCAGTGCAATACTGCTCACCCACGACCATACCGACCACATTTCCGCCGTGTCGGGACTGGCAATACACCTTAACATTCCCGTATATGCCACAGAAATCGTGCACCAGAGGATAAAGACCAATTTCAAAATACACAGAAAGCTGCCAAAAGAGCTGATAAAGCCCATAGACAAATACAAGCCATTTGGCATAGGCTCATTCACTGTAGAGGCTTTCGATGTGCCCCACGACAGCGCCGACTGCTCGGGATACACCATTTACCATGGCGACAAGCGATTTGTGATTGTAACAGACTGCGGAAGGATAACAGACGAAGTAAGCGCACGTGCGCTTGAAGCCGACTATCTTGTGTTCGAGTCAAACTACGACCCTAAAATGCTCGAAAGCAGCCCTTACCCAATGCACCTGCGCCGCAGGATAGCCAGTCCCATGGGACACTTGTCGAACACAGAGACAGCCAACTTCTTCAGCAAGGGCAATTTTCCCAACCTGCGCCAAATATTCCTTTGCCATCTTAGCGAAAACAACAATACGCACGAACTTGCAGAAACGGCTATTTCTCGGGCACTGCAAGGAAAGAACATACCTTTCCATATTCTTGACCGCAGAAAAGTCAATGGAGTCTTTGAGCTAACATAAAAGTTATGCAAGCACTTTCAGAAAGCAGCTGCATAACTGCAAAACATTCACTTTTCACGTTATGCTTATAAAAGCCTTTTCCTCAATGTTTTGCAAGATACAAAAAAAGGTCTGATGTAGTTTTTCCTACGTCTGATGTAGTTTTTTCTACATAGGACATAGTTTTTACGGTTTCCGCATACTTTTTTGCGGCACTTCACTTACAAACGTCCGTCTGCCCGAACTGCAATGGCAAAACACCTATAATAATTGTAGCAGCCGCACCGGAACAAGCAAAAAACACAAGAAAAACGGTCAAACATTTGGCGGTTTCAAAAAAACGCCTTACTTTTGCACTCGCGTTCGGAAAGATGTACAAAACTTCGAAACGATGCGCCCTTAGCTCAGTTGGTAGAGCAATTGACTCTTAATCAATGGGTCCAGGGTTCGAGCCCCTGAGGGCGTACTGAAAATCGCCTGTAAAAATACAGGCGATTTTTTGTAATCCACCAATCCAAGAGAATGCCACAAAAAAAGCCGCAATTGCGGCTTTAATGTACAGCCGTCAATAACGGCATCATTCCTCTTTGGCCTCAATGATGTCCTTTCCCACCGTAAGATGTTCCTTGTCTTTGGGGTCGGAAAACTCCAAAGTACCTATGTACATATTTCTTGGAGACACCTTTGCACTACTCTCGTGAGCATGAAAAACTATGCGCAGCTTACCATCTTTGTCAGTGAAGAAAGAATTGTGCCCCACCCCGACAAGTGTGTCGGGACAAACCAGAAAAGGATTATCGGCTCGCTTTACCCACGGTCCCTCGGGCTTTTTGGCCACTGCAAGCCCCAAACCGTATTTCTTGCACCTGAAGTCGTTGGCGGAATATATCATGTAATACTTCCTGCCTTTTATGAACACACACGGTCCTTCGTTCACACGCCCCTCTATGCGCTCCCAATCTTGCGAAACACTGAAGCAGTGTTTCATCTTTGTGCTGTCGAACGAGCACAAGTCCTTGTTAAGCGGCGCTACCCACACGTTGTTTCCATCGTTCATGCGCACGAATGTTATATAGGGTCTTTTTTTTCTGTCGAAAAACAGTGATGAATCTATTGCCTTCTCGGCAATCATGGGTTTTGTGCCAACCTGTATGAAAGGTCCGTATGGCGATTTTCCCTTAGCCGCATATATATGTTCGTTGCCCGAGAAATACATTATGTACTCCCCCTTTACCTTGTAAACCTCGGGTGCCCAAAACGAACGTGGTATGTTCGTATCCTTCTTGTTCAGCGCAAGCCCTCTGTTTCGCCACTTTTTCAAGTCTTTCGATGTAAAGACAACTATTCCGTTGGGGGAGCTGGTTCCATACGCAAAATACGTTCCGTTTTCGTAATAAATAAACGGATCTGCAAGGCGCACCTTTGCCTTGGTTGCGCATATTGCCAGTGCAAACATCAGAATAAATATTGCCAATCCTTTATGTTTCATTTTTCTTGTTCTTTTATTTTTGCCTCATTCCACAACTCGTCCATCTCCGAAAGCGAAAGTTCGCTAACATTGCGCCCCGAAGCCTTTGCACCACGTTCTATGAAGTTGAAGCGAGACATGAATTTTCTGTTAGTTAGTTCAAGGGCGTTGTCGGGATTTATGCCGTAAAGCCGTGCAGCGTTCACAAGAGAAAACAAAAGATCGCCGAACTCCGCCTCACTCTCCTTGGAATTTCCCTTTGCCATAGCGTGCTCGTATTCTTGCAGCTCCTCCTTTACCTTATTCCATACATCCTCCTTGTTTTTCCAGTCAAAACCCACGTGAGCTGCTTTTTCCTGAATTCTGAACGCCTTTATCAGCGATGGCAGCGACTTGGGAACACCCGAAAGTATGGTTTTGTTTCCGCCTTTCTCGTGTTCCTTCAGCTTCTCCCAATTGTTAGCCACATCGCCTGCCGTTTCTGCATTGGCGTGCCCGTAAATGTGCGGGTGGCGGTATATGAGTTTTTCTGTCAAAGCCGTGCAAACATCGGCTATGTCGAAAAGATTTTTCTCCTGCGCTATTTTTGCATAAAAGCAAATATGCAGCAACACATCACCCAGCTCTTTCTTTTCCTCGCCGCAGTCGGCGCGCTCAATGGCATCGCACAGCTCGTAAACTTCCTCTATCGTATTCGGACGCAGACTCTCGTTGGTTTGCTTGCGATCCCACGGGCATTTTTCCCTTAGCTCGTCAAGCACGTCAAGCAGCCGCCCGAACGCCTCTAACTTTCTTTCCCTTGTGTTCATTTCTTAACAGTTTTACTTCGGGTGCAAAGTTACAACATAAAAATAACCAAGTCGGCACCTTTTTGCCTGCCATATTCGGGCAAGGCTGTGCGAAAGGCACAAAATATGGTGCCGCATTGATCTTAACGTGCACCGGCATAGCGGCTCAACGTTTATATGCCGGGCCATAATAAATGCCGCCGGATTTATTAATATTCCGGCGGCATTTATATTATAGCAAATTAAAAGTTCCTGCTAAATAAAGAACCGCATAACCCAACGCCAAGGAAACTACTCCGACAATAATACCTATTTTCAACATTTCCCTCTGTTTCACAAGTCCTGTTGAATGCGCTATGGCATTAGGCGGGGTGCTTATTGGCAGACACATTGCCGATGAAGCCGCAATGGCAACGCCTATGAGTACTATTGCCGAGCCTCCGGCTTTAAGAGCGTCTCCCATGCCCGAACAAACAGTGGCGAGAATGGGGACAAGCAACGCCGCCGTTGCCGTATTCGATATGAAGTTTGATAGCAGATAGCATATAAGGCTCGATATAAGTATTATCACCAAAGGCGACCACTGTCCGAACGGTATTGACTCTATTGCTACATCGGCAAGCCCCGACTCTTTAAGTCCTAAACCGAGTGCGAAACCACCTGCGACCATCCAAATCACACTCCAGTTTATCTTCTGAAGGTCGCTTGCCGTTATAACGCCTGTTATTGCAAAAACGCCCATGGGAATCATCGCCACGGTGTTCGCATCTATGCCCGTAACCTTGTCGAGCATCCACAAAAGAATTGTAACAATAAAGGTTAGCGCGACCACCACCGTGCGCCAGTTGTGAGTAACCTCGCCATTAATCTCAAGGTCTATGGTTTTCTGTGTAAATGGGAAGAACTTCTTCAGCAAAAGCCACGAAATTATAAGAAGAATCAACACATATGGAAGCATTACCATCATCCACTGTCCGAACCCTATTCCCAAATTCAGTCCATCCGGGGCGTTAAGATACTTCAAGGCTATTGCATTTGGGGGAGTTCCTATAGGAGTTGCCATGCCCCCCAGGTTTGCCGCAACAGGGATTGAAAGCGTAAGAGCCACCCTTCCTTTGCCGTTTGCGGGCAGAGCTTTGAAAACAGGAGCAAGAAAGGTGAGCATCATGGCGGCTGTAGCCGTATTACTTACAAACATAGAAAATATACCCGTTATGAGTATAAAGCCGAGAAGCACCCTGTCGCTTTTATGCCCGAACGGATGCAAAAGGCTTTTTGCAAGATACAAGTCAAGCCCTGACTTCGAAGCCGCTATGGCAAGAATGAAACCGCCGAGGAAAAGAATTATTATAGGGTCGGCAAATGTGGCCATTATGTCTTTAGACTTCAGTAGTGTGCCAAGATTTCCGCTCGCATCGTCTCTGAAAAACGCAAAACTATGGTTTGATGCCGTAAGCAGCAACAGCGTTATTATAGATAAAGACGTTGCCCACGCCGGCACAGCCTCTGTGAGCCACATAAACGTTGCAAACACAAATATTGCTATAACGCGCTGTTGGACTATAGTAAGGCCTTCGATGCCGAACGTCTGTGGGGGCAGGTTCCAAACCACTATCGTGATTACTGCTGCAATGAGGAACTCTACGAGCTTTTTAACCCGCAAGTCCCCCGTCAAATGGTTTATTTCTTCTTCCATGGTACTTTGTTTTGTTATTTTTTAATGGTTATTATCCTTCGCATAAGCTGCACTGCGCCATGCGCGCCTCATGCAACTGTTTATGGTGCGAATTTAGGACTTTGCCCGATACTCGCCAAAAAAATGCCGCAAAAAGTTGGGATTGCACATGTTTATCCGGTAAATAACGGATTTTTCCACTTGCCTTGCCGAAAAAACGTGAAATCACCCTTTACCAAGCCCGCATATTGAAATTTCAAGTTATTGCTGTCCGCTAAAGTTGTCGGCCGATATAAAATCAGGGCCGGATTCCCCACTTGGAATTCAGCCCTTTCGGTTACTTTTGTTTTTACAAAACATAGCCACAGCAACCATGAACAAAGTCACGCATTTTGGCGGACAGCAATAATAAACAATCAAAGCCATGTCAACCAACAAATAGCGCCGCCGTAGGGGCGTATGGCATACGCCCGAAGTGCGCAAATTATGTTATGGCGACGGGTTGCTATATGGTTCGAGCAGTGGTGCACAGGACGTATGCCATACGCCCTACAAATAACGCAAAACCATAACCGCATTTTCATTCTCCGGCACCATAAAACCACATTTGATGCCGAAAAAACTACATCGGACATAGGAAAAATTACATCAGACATAGAAAAAACTACATCAGACATAGAAAAAACTACATCAGACCTTTTTTCCGGCCGCCATAACGCTGTATTAAGCATTAACTTACAAACCTTACCGTAAACCTCGCCACTGCAAGAAATTCAGGCACTTATCCGTCCCTTAAAAACTCCGTTTCAACGGTATATTCATGTTCATACGCCTGTATGGCAAAGAAAAGCCTCCTGAACCGACTTTTTTTGACTAAGGGGGCTTTCTTTTTCAAAAATCATCCGCAACGCCTGCTTATGGGCATTGCGGATAGGCGTTGTATGCTATTTTGAGTTTTAGCGGACAGCAATAATTCCAAAAAAATCCGTTATCTTTGCCAACCTCACAAAAGAACATTTTGCTTAAGCAATCAATAATCAACAAAGAAAAATTTATTATGTATATGATGAAAGCGACAAAGAATCTTCTATGCCTCTTGGGACTTTTTGCCGGCTGTGCTGTGTTCACGGCTTGCAGCGATGATGACAACAATAATGAACCGTCCGGTGTGCCTTCACACATTGCAGAAAATCTGAAATCTGTGTTTACCGGCGGAATGCCAAAATCCGCCGGAGATGTGAAGTCAATATCTTACAATAATGACGGCCTTGTTTCTAGTATGTCAACTATCGATGGGGAAGTTAAGTTTGAATATTCAAAAGTTTCAAGCAAGGCTACCGACAAAACGCCTAAAGTGAGAATGACCATTACCCATGGAAAAGGGGAATACTGCCAGTTTGTAATGCACCTTGGAAGCAACGGATTCGTAAAAGAGGCTGAGCAAATTGAAAAGGACTTGGACGAGACGGAGACAAATCAATGGACTTTCAAATATAATGCCGACGGGCAACTTTCGTATCTCAAAAAGTCAGAAGGCAGCAAAGAGGTGTTTATTTCATACAAAGACGGCGACATTGCAAATGTAGAGCAGACAACTGCGGACAATGACAATTGGAAAACAAACATACTTTACACATCGCCCTCCGTAAGTTCACCCATCGTTAACAAAGGCTGCATAATGATGTTTGACGAAGCATTCGAAATTGATTTGGATGACATCGAATACGCATATTACGCAGGTATTTTGGGCAAACCTACACAACATCTGCCGATGGGCGCAAGCGATAATAAAGACACCTCTTACTATAAGTGGACTTTTGACAGCAACGGCTATCCCGCTTTTGCAAATATAGACGGCGATGGTTACAGATTTTCCTGGTAATTTATCGGGATATCTTATATGACATTGCAGATGCGCCATAGGCAGGCGGCAAGCTCGCTGGGCCAAACTATTACAGCGCCCCCATGAAAAGAACATGCAGTCTTATCATGGGGGCTGCTTTGTTTGGCTTTGCCGGTTTGGCAACTTTTATCACGATTATCTCGGACGCGGCGCGTTGCGGTGCGCCATTTGCCTGAGTACATGACGGCTGAAAAGCCAGTCCGCATGAAACACACGTAATATCTTTTGCGCGGATATCACCTTTCTGTATTTTTGGTGGTAGTCGTTTTCGAGTTTAACCTTTTGCAGTTGTAACTTATCAATTTCACGTATGATATTCTGCGCAGCCCTTTCATCAACGCCCTGCCCGCGCGACTTATGCACTAAACCGCCTATTTTTCTGTCTATCTTCATTTTTTCCTTTTCGAGCCGGCGATACAGAGGGAAAAACCTTGCTGCCTCGCCCGGAGTCAACCCTGCTTTTTTTATTATGAACCCCTCTCGCTTCTGCATGAACTCCTGCGGGGAAAAACGCGGGCGATCCCGAAACTCGTCCGCAAAACATACAGTGGAGAGCAGCAAAGAAAATAATATTGTAACCCTTAAACGTCTCATCTTTTTAATTGCTTTGTTGTTTAATAGCCATAGTCCTGTCCTGTTACGTATGCATAAATGTGGTCCTCGTCTATTCCAGCATATTCGCAAACCTCTTCTATATATGCGTCCTCGGAGTTTGTACTGTTTGTCGCTGCCACGGTCTCGACCTTTGACTTGTTTGCAATGCTCTGCCTGTTTTTTACCACATTTATACTGAAATACAATCCGGCGAACAGTGCCGCAAGATAAAGATATGGCTTCACCCTGACAAACAAAGTGCATCTTTCAGTCTGCACTGTTGTTTGTGGCGCAAAAGCTTCCTCACCGATCACCTTCTGCATTTTATCGGCAAAACCATCAAAGTAATCGTCGGGTACGGAAAACGGATTTTCCCTGCCGAACATTTTCTTTAGCTCTTCTTCTTTTTTCATGACGGTACTTTTGCTTTATTGTTAGACGTTTTGAACCTCAAAAAGTTTACTCTGTTTTCTTTAATTTTGCATAAATTTTCTCCACTGCAATATGATATGAAGCCTTTAGCGCCCCAACCGACGTTCCTAGCAATTTACTCATCTCTTCATATTTCATCTCATCAAAATATCTCATGTTGAACACAAGTCGCTGCTTGTCGGGAAGCGAGGCTATTGCTTTTTGGAACAGTAACTGCGCCCTGTCGCCGTTAAAGTAGGTATCTGCCTCCAGTTGCGAAACCGCCGCCGCTTCAGGAGAATCGAGCGATATTGTGTCGCGCTTTCGCTGCAAAAACGATAGGGCTTCGTTTATGGCTATCCTGAATAACCACGTTGAGAACTTTGCCTCCCCTCGAAACGCTCCGATATTTGACCACGCTTTAAGAAAAGCGTTTTGCATTATGTCGTTCGCATCGTCATGCGAATAAACCAACCGCCTTATCTGCCAATACACCTGGGGCGACAAGCGCCTTACCAGCATGCCGAAAGCCATGTTTCTGCTTTTGGGGTCGCCAAGCTTTTCCTGCAGCTTTTTCTCATCTATATCCTCGCGCATCATATTGTATTGCCTGTTTAATGATTACGCAGAAGATGCAGCAATTTGTTGTCATATTCATATGGATCGGGCGTGTAAACAATCTTCCCATCCCTGCCCGGATAAGCTGTGATATACGTTATGTATAGCGGCACCGGGGGCTTGATTTTTTTTATGCCCGCAGTGCGGAAGTTTTCTTTTTCGATGAGTTTTCTTCCCTCCTCGCTCTTCGGTGGCATATCAACGGCAATCCTCATTTTGTCGATTTCCAAAGGGTCTTTGTCCCCAAGCATGAACACGGCAAGCGCAAGAGGCTTCTCGAGCCTTATACAACCGTGGCTCACCGCACGGCTTTTGCGGTTAAATGCTTCGCGGTTTGGTGTGTCGTGCAGGTATATTGATAAATTGTTCCTGAAACGGAATATCATTCTTCCCAAAGAGTTTCCCTCCCCTTTGGCCTGCACCACGCTGTATTGCCCGTTCTTCAGCATTTCCGCGCTCACGGCAGACGGCTCTACTTCCTCACCGGTGGACTTTTCGATTATCTTCATGCGGTTGCGCTCAAAATAGCTTTCTTCACCTGCATGCTTTGGGGCGATTTCCTTGCGTATTATGCTTTGCGGCACTGTCCACACCGGGTTAAGCTCCAACCGTTCCAATTCGCCGTAAAGCTGCGGAGTTTTATGTTTCAAACTCCCCGCGCACACTCTCATTTCAAGCGTTTCGCCGCCACGCTCATCAACCGCGCGAAGCATAAACTCGGGCAGGTTTATCCACACATATTTTCCGTTCGTCTTCATATTGGTGCGCCAGCGGAAACGCTCCATGTTTACGGCTAACAAACGCTTTTTTGCAATGCCTGTTCCTTTTTTTTGGTATTCCCTGCGCAGCTGCAAATACCTACTGTCTGTGCATAAAGCTTTTTTTGCCAATTTCGTAAATCCACCATCGGCTATGCTGCACAACAGCTCCGTTATATACTCTCTGCCGGGAGTTTCAGTAGGCGTGTCATACAGCGTGCGAAAACTTGTGCAAAGGGTATCTTCTTCGTTTACAAGGTCCATGCGGTTGTAAAACCTGTATGGGTTCACAAACCCGAAACGCATACCGCAGGCATAGCGCACCAAGCCCTTGGTTGAATAATACTCTATTTGTGCCAAACACAGGTTTATGTTGCCAACTTTGCCGAAATCGAAATTCCTAAGGCTTCGCAACGCCTTTATTATATAAGGCTGATAAACGGCAGATGGATTTATGCCGTCCCCGGCCACGGATGACAAAATGCTCTCCAAACTGTCCATACGGCAATCGGCCCCTTTGGTATCTATCCATAAAAACGGTCGGCGCGAAGCATAGTATTTGTTAACAAACAAATCAACAAATGTAGTGTCGCGCGAGGACAAGCGCAGGGAATCAACATACCACCATACTTTTTTACCATCTATGGCATATTTTGCATTACGAAGCGTATCGTAATATTCGCATCCCAAATTTTCGTATGGATAATAAGCTCTTTGTTTCTTGCAACCTGCAAGAAACGCAACGAGGAAAGCAATCACGATTCCTCCAAAGATTCTCATTGCAAGCAAGCGGCTTTAGCGTATAAACGTCTTGCGCACAACTTTTCCCACTTTCAATATGTAGCACCCGCGCTGCAGCCCAAGCGTAATAGTCTTATCGCTGCTGTCAACCCTATACGATGCCACTTTCACACCGAGCACATTGTAAACTTCCAGTCTCTGACCTTCGGCATCCTGCACGCGCACCTCCTGGTTGTCGGAATTGTTGTTTACGGTTATTCTTGCCTCTCCAACCGCTTCCACAACGCCTGCGGCACAGGCTTCAAAAGCCTGCATTGCCGAGGGAACCGCAGCAAACGCCACAGCCAGGCACAAAGTTAACAAAAAACGGTTCAGCTTCATTTCCGTGTAAATTTATCTTCCACAAAAATAGGAATACTTTTTCGAACCTACAAGTTTTATTGTGTAAAAAAGCAACTTTTTTTCATTTCGTTGCCATTACCGCTGTTTTCGGGCTTTTATGCGTAATTTTGCAGAGTGTTTAACGGGCTTTGCCCGCCGTGTGTTTGCAAGTTTACTTTTACAATGGCTAAACCAAAGGTTCTATTTCACATAATGGCCCTTCTCACCGCTGCGGTGTGGGCCGTTACATTCGTATCCTCGAAAATTCTTCTTTCATACGGCTTACAACCTGCCGAGATATTCTTTCTGCGCTTTCTGCTTGCATATATAGGTATTATACCTTTTGCTCCCAAAAGACTGTGGTGCAAAAACATAAAACACGAGGCACTCATGGCTGTACTTGGGGTTACGGGCGGTTCTGCATACTTTCTTTTTGAAAACACCGCCCTCCGATTCACCTCCGCCGGCAACGTATGCCTTCTCGTCTCTTCCACCCCGCTTTTAATCGCATTGCTGTCCATTTGGCTGGGGCGTGGCGAAAGGCTCACCCGTCGCCTTGTGTCCGGCTCGCTTGTGGCTTTCGTGGGAGTGGCTCTGGTTGTAATCAACGACTGGTCTCATGTTCAACTTAAATTTGCCGGCGACATACTCGCCCTTATGGCCGCGCTTATGTGGGCGTTCTACCAGCACCTTGTTAAGCGGGCTTACAAGCACTATTCCGTAATGTTCATCACACGCAAAGTGTTTGCCTACGGACTGCTGTCTGTTGCCATATATTTTCTGATTATTCCTCCTGTATTTCCACTCGCCGTATTTTCCCACCCTGCCGTGATTTTCAACCTTATATTCTTGGGAATTATCGCATCGTGCGTGTGCTTCGTAGCCTGGAATTTGGTGATAGGACAAATCGGCTCGGTGGCTTCATCAAACTACCTGTACCTGCAACCGCTCATAGCCGCATCCGTGTCTACCGTAGTGCTGGGCGAACCTGTTACGTTTGTAATGGCAGCGGGAATGGCACTTATCATTGCAGGGGTGTATTGGTCGGAAAGGCGATGACTTCCACTAAAAACGCACAGGTAAGCTGCGCTAAAAACCACATTTGAAATAATAAAAAACATGTCCCATGTAGAAAAAACCACATCAGACGTAGGAAAAATTATATCAGACCTTTTTTGCGCGTTTGCAAACTTCTGAAAAGCAACTCGTTACACACACATCGATTTATCGGTTTTATTCGTTGCAAATCAACACCCTACGAAACAATGGCGGCTTTTTTGTTTTACGAAAAACGAAGACCGCTACGCCACCAAATAAGCAGAGCACATGGCTCAACGGCCTTATGCTTTGTTTTCTTACCCCATACATAAGGTTTTATAACAAAGCCACGAGCCACAGGTTCTGCAAAATTCACTACCTTTGCAATATTTCGCAGCAAAATACATATAAAAACGGCACATAAAATGAACAGCAACGCAGTTACAGTTAGCGACAAAAAGTTCAAACCCCTATATAGCGCATCAGAAATAAGCGCCCGGGTGGAGCACATGGCAAAGGAGATTAAGCGCGACATAGCAGGCCGCAAGCCCGTATTCGTATGTATGCTAAACGGTGCTTTTATGTTTGCCGCCGATGTGCTGCGCGCAATAGGCGAACCGTGCGAAATACGCTTTGTAAGGCTTTCATCATACTGCGGCACGCAATCAACAGGTAAGGTGAACAACGTACTCGGACTTGACGTTGACATTAAGGGACGCGATGTTGTGGTTGTTGAAGACATTGTAGAAACCGGCTGCACCATGCACTCTTTCATAGAACAAATAAAAAAGGCGTCCCCAGCCTCGGTGAGCGTGGCAGCACTCGTGGTAAAACCCGAAAGACTTAAAGAGAAAATAGAAATCAAATATGTTGGGTTCAGAATGAAAGCCAATGACTTTATAGTGGGATACGGCATGGATTACAACCAGGAAGGGCGCAACCTGCCCGACATATATATATTGGAAGAATAAAAACATTATAGCACAAAACAAATGAAAAATATTGTGATTTTCGGTGCTCCCGGCTCAGGCAAGGGCACACAAAGCGACAAAATAGTCGAAAAATACGGTTTCAAGCACATATCAACAGGCGATGTGCTGCGCAACGAAATAAAGAACGGCACAGAACTCGGCAAAACCGCCGAAAGCTACATAAAAGACGGGAAGCTGCTGCCCGACTCACTCATGACCGACATACTCGCTTCGGTTTTCGACAAACTTCTCCCCTGCGATGGGGTTATATTTGACGGTTTCCCCCGCACGGTGGCCCAGGCCGAAGCTCTCGACAACATGCTATCAAAGCGCAACACCGAAGTTAAAGCCATGATTGAGCTTGACGTGCCCGACGAGGAACTCATGAAGCGACTCATAATGCGCGGAAAAATTTCCGGCAGAAGCGATGACAACGAAAAAACCATACGCAAACGCCTCGATGTTTACAAAAGCCAAACATCCCCGCTGATAGATTGGTATGGCAAACGCGGCAAACACCACCACATCGAAGGCGTTGGGAGCGTTGACGACATATTTGCCAAAATAAGCGAAGTCATCGACAAACTTTAAACCCGCAACCAAAAACCAAAGAATGCCCGAAAGCAATTTCATAGACTACGCAAAAATATACTGCCGCTCCGGCAAGGGCGGGTCGGGTTCCGTACACCTTCACAGGGCGAAATACCAGCCCAAGGGCGGACCCGATGGAGGCGACGGCGGACGTGGGGGCGACATTTACCTGCGCGGAAACCGAAACCTTTGGACACTCATACACTTGCGCTACAAACGCCACGTGTTTGCCGGAAACGGCGGAAACGGCTCCAAAGACTGCTCCCACGGCAAAGACGGCGAAGACTGCTACATTGACGTGCCGTGCGGCACGGTGGCTTACGATGCCGACACAGGCGAATACCTTACCGACGTTACCAACGACGGACAGGTTGTGATGCTTTTGAAAGGCGGACGCGGAGGATTGGGAAACTGGCAATTCCGCACGGCAACAAGGCAAACTCCGCGCTTTGCCCAACCCGGAGAACCCGCGCAGGAAAAAAACGTAATACTTGAACTCAAACTCCTTGCCGACGTTGGACTTGTGGGTTTTCCAAATGCCGGCAAATCAACACTGATATCCACACTTTCGGCGGCACGACCCAAAATAGCCAACTACCCATTCACCACTCTTGAGCCAAGTTTGGGAATTGTAAACTATCGCGATGACAAATCGTTTGTCATGGCCGATATTCCGGGAATTATCGAAGGGGCGAGCCAAGGAAAAGGGCTCGGACTTCGTTTTCTGCGACACATAGAGCGCAACTCGCTGCTATTGTTTCTTATACCCATCGACTGCGATGACATAAACAAGGAATACAACATACTTCTGAACGAGCTGCGCCAGTTCAACCCCCAAATGCTCGACAAGCACCGCGTTGTGGCAATAACAAAATGCGACATGGTGGATGACGAGACAATAGAGCTTATAAAACCTCATGTAAACATAGAAGCTCCGGTGGTATTCATTTCCTCGGTGGCCCACAAAGGAATAGACATCCTAAAAGACACCCTTTGGGAAGAGTTGAACAGCGAAAGCAACAAGCTTGAAGCCGTTCAAACAGAACATCTTGTTCACCGCCGGCGCGAGACTTTGTTGCCGGCAGGGCTTGAAGAACCGGAGGATTCCGTTGATTTGACGGAAGAAGATACCAACGAAGAGGAAAACGAACAAGCCGACTACCAAAAATGAAACATCCCCAACTGCTCGCCTACAACCTTAGCCCGAAAGCAATAGCTTTCAGCACCACACGCCACGGCGGATATGGCATGGGAAACTATGGAGAGTTTAACATAAACCCCTATTGCGGAGATTCGCCGGAAGCCATATCACAAAACAGGAAAGCCCTGTGCGAAATGCTTGGGATAAACGATAACTCGCTACTCTTTCCACACCAGGTTCACGAATGCCGGGGCGTGGTAATCGATAAAGATTTTTTGGAATTGCCGGAGCAGCAACGTAAAGAAAAGCTCGATGGCTTCGACTACATTGCCACCCAAGAAAGCGGCATTTGCATTGGCGTTTCAACAGCCGACTGTGTTCCAATTCTTCTATATTCCGAAAATCCGCAAATTATCGCCGCAATTCATGCAGGCTGGCGCGGCACAATGAAGCGGATTGCCTTAAACGCCGTGGAGAACCTGAAAAAGAACTTTGGACTTGACACATGCAGCTGCAAGGCCGTGATAGGTCCATCCATTTCGTGCCGGGCCTTTGAAGTAGGCGACGAAGTATACGAAGCTTTCAGAAACGAAGGCTTTGACATGGAAAAAATATCAATGCGAACAATGCGAACAAACGGCAAATGGCACATCGACTTATGGAAGGCGAACGCCATGCAATTGGAAAACGCGGGAATTTGTGCCGACAACATATATATCGCAGGAATTTGCACATATAATGACTGCAAGGACTTTTTCTCAGCACGCAGATTAGGAACATTATCCGGCAGAATTTTTTCGGGATTGCTTATAAAACAAAAACAGTGAAAACAAAATACCTACTTTATATTGCGTTAATCTTTTGCGCGTTGTTGCTATCATCGAGCGCAGAGGAAAACCACGACTTCACACCGACAGAAAAGCAACAGATAAACATTGCCACCCCCGGCTTGTTCGCAAAATCAAAATCATTCACAGTTGACTTCACCACGCTCAAAGAAAGCGCATACTCTTTTCCACTCCCGATTGGAAAAGCCGAAGCTTCAGCAAAGGGGCTATACATTAAAACAAAGAAAGGCGATGCAGTAAAAGCCATGTTTTCCGGAGTTGTAAGGTTGTCGCGAAACCTGCCCAGCCATGGGAACGTAATTGTATTAAGGCATACTAACGGTTTGGAAACCGTTTACGGAAACAACGCACAAAACCTGGTTGCAGTGGGAAAGCACGTAAAAGCCGGGCAGACAATTGCCATTGCAGGAGGAAACAAAAACGAGGGAAATCTTTTCTTTGAAATAATGGTTAACGGGTGCTACATAAATCCGCAGACTCTGCTTTCCGCAAAAACACACAAGCTGCGCAGGCACTTATTCACTTTTACCGACAAGGGGAAAAGCGTAAGCGTGGAAATTAGCGATGAAGCAGAATATGAAGTTGACGAAGACGAAAATGCGGTCATAGACCTTAACAGAGAGCTTACTGCCGGCGAGCAGGGAACTGTAAGCGCAAAAACGCCGGGACTCTTCGAAAAAGCAAACTCAATAACAATAAATTTTGCAGAATACGGCGACAAAGACTGGAGCTATCCCCTGCCGGGCGCAAAGCTCATCAGCCCATACGGCGGAAAACGCAGGCACAGCGGCGTTGACCTTAAAACAAAGCCCAACGACAATATTGTGGCAGCATTCGCAGGAAAGGTGAGGTTCGCAAAAAGATACGGCGGATACGGAAACGTAATCGTAATAAGGCATGCCTCCGGCTTGGAAACCCTTTATTCGCACAATTCAAAAAACATAGCGAAAGTGGGAGAATGGGTAAAGGCCGGACAGGTGATAGCCCTAACCGGAAGAACAGGCAGAGCAAGCACAGAACACTGCCATTTTGAAATTAGAATAAACGGCAGGGCATACAATCCCAACATGCTATTCGACCATGCCAACCACCGCCTTAAAAAGGTGAAACTCGTGGCAAACAAATCGGGCAATATTTCTGTTACCCCAATAAAATAAATAGCGTGTTTTTCTTATATTTGCATCAATGAAAATATTTACTTCTAAACAACTTCGAGAACTTGATGCATACACCGTCAAGAACGAGCCTATTGACTCTTACGACCTTATGGAACGGGCTGCCGTTGCCATGAGTAAAGAGATTTTGCAACGTTTCGGCAAAGAACGCCGCGTGGTTGTCTTCGCAGGTCCGGGTAACAACGGCGGAGATGCTCTGGCCATTGCCAGAATACTTGCCGGGGCCGGGGTGAACGTTGAAGCATATGTTTTCAACATCGGGAGCAAAATAAGCCATGAATGCGAGAAAAACATGGAAAGGCTCAACGGAATGAGGAACGCAAAGCTTACGGAAATCACCAAGCAGTTCGACCCCATAACACTCACTGAAAACGACATAGTCATTGACGGTTTGTTTGGAATAGGACTGAACAAGCCCTTGAACGGAGGCTTTGCCGGGCTCGTAAGATATATAAACGCCCAACCGGCATACGTCATATCCATTGACATTCCCTCAGGCCTTATGTGCGAGGACAACTCCATCAATGTTAAGCAAAACATTGTTTGCGCCAACATGACACTAACGGTTGAGCTTCCCAAACTTGCTTTTTTCTTTGCCGACACCGCAACCTACGCCGGCGAAATAGTTACGGTTTCTGTAAACATGAGCAAGGAATACATAGAAAAAACCAACACACCGTTCACCACATTAAGCTGCGACAACGTTTGCACATTACTGAGAAAGCGCAATGCCTTCGCCCACAAAGGCACATTCGGGCATGGGTTGCTCATAGCCGGATGCTACGGTATGGCCGGAGCGTCAATACTCGCAGGCAGGGCGTGCATAAGAAGCGGTATAGGCAAACTTTCCATTCATGTACCGGGATGCAATAAAGACATACTGCAACAAACAGTTCCCGAAGCCGTGCTTACCATCGACAGTGGAACACGTTTCTTCTCTAACTCTGAAAACACCGCGCCCTACGATGCCGTTGCCATCGGTCCGGGGCTTGGAAATTTCCACGACACAAGCAGTGCCTTTATAGAGCAGGTGCGCAGCTGCCAAACGCCGCTCGTAATCGATGCCGATGGGCTGAACATTCTTTCCGAACATAAAGGATGGATCGCACAACTTCCCAGAAAGACCATACTCACACCACATCCGGGAGAATTTTCGCGCATTGCCGAAACCGGAAACGACTGTTTCAAAATGCTTATGGAAGCACGCGAAATGGCCATGCGCCACCAATTCTACATCGTTCTTAAAGGGCACTATACTTTCATAAACACTCCGGAGGGACATACGTACATCAACACGTCGGGAAATTCCGGAATGGCTACAGCCGGAAGCGGAGACGTGCTTACAGGAATTCTGCTTTCGCTCCTCGCCCAAGGATATTCCCAAGACGAGGCGTGCCGTTTGGGGGTATTCCTGCACGGTCTTGCCGGAGACTTTGCCGCCGCCGACCTTGGAGAGGACGGTATAATTGCCTCCGACATTATAAGCCATATCCCAAAAGCATTCATGAAATTGCGCGCACTACACGAACGTTCATAAACACTGTAACAAAAACCGCCTATAAATAGCAAATAACGAAAATGAAGCAATCTCTTATATTTTCCTGCCTTATGGCACTTTGCGCCGCCGGCACCGCCGCCCAAACAAAAATCACACCCTACAATCCCGGAATAACCGCCGAAGGTATTACATACTACCTTCCACGCACAGAACTGAGAATAAGGGTTACGGCTACGTGCGTAAAATACACACCCGGGGATTTCAGAGCATATTCAGAGCGATTCCTGCGACTTAACAACATTCCCAAAGAAGCATCTTCGACATGGAAAATCGACAACGTGAAAATATTCACCGAAGGCGTGCCCGATGAAAAAAAGATTTTCTCCATAAAGCTTTCACAAAAAACATCCGCCCCGCTTGCCACGCTAACCCAATCGGGAATACTCGTGTCGGTTAACGCGCAAACCACACCGCCTGCCGCCATTCCTGAAATGCCGAAACCCATATTAAAAAACAACAACCTGAACCCGCGCGACTACATGACGCAGGAAATACTCACGGCAAGCAGCGTTTCAAAACAAGCAGAACTTACCGCCGCCGAAATATACGACATACGCGATTCGCGCTCCGCGCTGGCAAAGGGCGAAGCCGACAACATGCCAAAAGACGGCGAACAGCTAAAGTTGATGATAAACAGTCTCAACACACAGGAAACCGCTCTATTGCAGCTTTTCAAGGGAACGCAGACCACAGAAACGCGCTCGTTCGACTTTGTTTACATACCAACCAAAGACAAACAGGAGGTGCTTTTCCGCTTTTCAAGGAAACTCGGAGCCGTAGAGGCAGACAATCTTGCCGGAGAACCCGTGTACATAAGCATCAAAGACAAGCACACCGTACCCGCCCCGATTGCAGGCGGCAAGAAAAAGAAAGAGGTAATGGACCTGCGCTATAACGTACCTTCGGAAGTGGAGGTGAAAATCTTCACGCCCGAAAACGTCCTCGCCTCGGGCACATACCCCATGGGGCAGTTCGGCAACGTGGAGCACCTAGGCGCGGAACTCTTCAACAAGAAAATGGAAACCCAGGTTATTCTCAACCCAACAACCGGCGGAATAGAGAAACTGCAATTGCCCGAACCCTCGAAATAGGCAATGTGATATACAGTAAAAAGCTGTGGGGCAACGCAGTCTCACAGCTTCATTATAATATTAAAGATATACACAGCCAAAACAACGCAGCAGGTTTAACACTTATGAGCATGGGAGAAAGACTTTACAAATTCTTAGAAACAAAAAATATCAGACCGTCCCTTTTTGAGAGACGGAGCGGCTTGTCGGGAGGATTCTGTGGAAAGATAGGGAAGCACATCACTGATGGCTCTTTACTTCTTATCTCCAAGGCGTTCCCTGACCTAAACATCGACTGGCTCAAAACGGGTGAAGGGGAAATGATAAAGGATGACACAGATTTAGCAGCGTCCTATCCAGAAGCGAATATGCTTGCTATGAGCAAAATGCTTGAGAAACTTATCCGACAAAGGGAAAAGGATGTCGAGGCAAACCTTATAAACGCAGAAGCAAACAGACAGAATGCCAAAAACCTTTCAAGTCTTATCACAATCCTTGAAAGTAAAACCGTTAATATTGACAGCGACAAACAGCCGTCAGACATAAGATTAAAGACAAAAGACATACAGCAATGATTAAAATTCTGCTGGCCGTCAGCCGCTGGCTCGCCGCCTACACCTCGTTCTTCATCATAGGGGTTGCCGTTCTGGCATTTTTCCTTCCCCACACCTTCGACTGGGTAAGGGGCAGCACACAGACCGTAATCCTTGGCATTATAATGCTCACAATGGGACTCACGCTAACAGCCGGGGATTTCCGCATACTTGCCCGCCGCCCCTTGGACATATTCATCGGCGCAGCGGCGCAATTCATCATAATGCCGGGCGTGGCATATATCCTCGTGCACGTGTTCCGCCTCTATCCCCCTATCGCTATTGGCATACTGCTCGTAGGCTGCTGCCCCGGCGGAGTGTCGAGCAACATCATGTCCTACCTGTGCCATGGGGACGTGGCGTTTTCCGTAGGAATGACGTGCGCCTCAACCCTGCTCGCCCCCGTTATGACACCATTCCTCATGAAGTTCACCGCAGGGCAAATAGTCGAGGTTGACACAATAGGAATGTTCCTCAACATCCTCATAGTTACCATAATCCCCGTCGCCATAGGCTGCACGCTCAACTATTTCTACAGCAAACGGAGCTGCTTCCCCACCCTGCAAAAGCTGATGCCGGGGGTAAGCGTGCTATGTCTCGCCATGATTGTGGGCGGAGTAATATCAACGGTTCACGACGACCTGGTTTCGCGTGGCGTCGTACTTTTCATATGGACATTCGGCGTAGTGTTCTGCCACAACAGTCTCGGCTACCTGCTGGGCTGGTTTGCAGGAAAACTCGCAAGGTTCAGCACCGCCAAAAAGCGCACCATAAGCATAGAAGTGGGAATGCAGAACGCCGGACTTGCCACAGTGCTCGCCTCAAACTTCTTCGCAGCCCAGCCGCTCGCCGTGCTGCCGTGCGCCATAAGCTGCGCATGGCACTCCATTTCCGGCACCATACTCGCGGGACTGTACCTGCGCCATGACCGCCACCGTCCGTGAAAGCAATATGAACTATATCCATGTTTGGGGAATACTGGCAACCGTAACAGGAATTGCGGCAACATATTCTGTCATCAAAAACAGGAAGCCGGCAAGCGCCATCCTACACGGCGTTTTGCCTGACTTTTTCCATAATGATGGTATGCCTGGGTATTACAACCATTATCCTTGAAAAATACGACAGCATTTGCGCGATATTCTTTGGCATTACATTCCTGAAAATCGCATACAACGACAGGCACACCTTTCCGCCGCGCTTCACAATAGGCTATATAAATTATCTTAAAGGATATGTTGTCGGTTTTGGGGCTATAGTGTATGCCTTATGCAGAATATTCGATTGAAAACGACACAGAAAACCTTCTTTACATAGCGATGCGGATTTCGTAACCCACAATAAGAATGACAAAAATACTGTAAGGCACAATCACCTTATTCTTTTTCATAATCTATAACACCATGGATTATTTCAATAACGTTTTCCTTTTCATACCCAACATACAGGAATCTTATCTTCAAGAGAATGTATGGAAAAGGAAATTAATAAAACCGAGAAAGCCCCTGCATAAATAATTCAGAACATCGTTGTGCAAACCACGCACCCATAATGACGCAAAAACCACATAGGACATAATAAAAACTACGTCCTATGTAGAAAAAATTATGTCTGATATAGTTTTTCCTACATCAGACCTTTTTTCGGCTCAGTAGATTTTTAGTTGGGATAAGCAAATAAGTTGGCAAAGCCGTATAACGTCAAATGTAGTTTTCGGCGTGTTTCGGAAGAAACAGCCGAATTTGGTTTTGCGGAAATTGTAGGGGCGTATGGCATACGCCCTGTACACCGCCGCCCGACCCATACAGAAAACCGCCGCCATAACACAGCATAATCCGCGCAATTCAGGGCGTATGGCATACGCCCCTACGGCGGAGCAATTTATTGGTTGACACGGCTTTACCCTCCCTCAAAAAAAATAAAATACCACATCAAACCTTTTTCGCTTTTGCAAACTTCTAAAAGCAAATCGTTACAACGAGCGAATTTAATGCGAGCTTTTTTATGCAATTCTACACCCTACGTGATTTTTGCAGCATCTGCATTTTTGGGGGAAATTTGCCGGTGGCGCATTGGCACAAGGATACAAAAAACAAAAGGGCATGGATTTAATGAAACCCACGCCCTTTTTCAGACATTTGAAAGCGGGTGCATGCACCGCCAACCACGCCTCAACCGTTTTCGGCTTTATTAATCGGAATTTTTCAAAAAAAACTATATGTCTGACAATTCCACTATAACCACTCCGCAAGGCTTTATGCTTAAATTACAGCTGCCTGCCGATTTTGCTTTTTTATATGTTTTTATCTTAGAAACCACACGGTTGCGGTCAGAAGGCGAATTCGATGCGTTAATGTCATCCGATTCGATACGCCACACCCGGTTCACCCGCCTATCGCCAATTTTTATGTCTGCGCTGAGTGTACGGCTTACAGACCGATTAACCAGTGCCACCCTCACCGCGCCATCTTCCGACAGCACAGCGGCGCAATCGATATACGGCAACTGCCTTTTTATTTTCTCCACATCCTTGTTCATGTCGCCTTCAACAAGTAGCTTTGAATAATCAACTGTTGCCATTGGTCCGAACACGCTTGCAGTTATAGCCCTGCCTTTCATAAGATGCCTGTAAAGGTCAAACACATAGTAAACAGGAGTGCGAAAGGCATCACTGTCTCCCACAGTTTTTACCAAACCATGACCGTTTACGGGGAATATGTAATTTGCCATGCCCACAGCGCCACACTGACGTATAAACACATTCAGCATTCCCGCCACGCACGCCGCATCGAACTGGCAGCGGGGGTCTTTACGCGAAAACCGCCATTCTTTTCCGTCAAACACCGAGTGGCGGTTGTTCCATTCGTCCACACTATAGCGTATAGGATTGCCCAATCTGCCATTTGTAAGATTGGCCTTGCGAAGCTGCGGAATGCTTCTCTCTATATTAGCTTCCACCTTGGCAGGGGCAAAAAGCGTCAACTCGCCATCCACAAGCCGCCCTTCCTTTACACGTGCCCCCAAATAATAATGCAACGTAAGAAAGTCAACAAGCTGCCCGTTCCGGGCCAGCACTGTATCGTTCCACTCATAAGTGTGCCCAATGCCAAGCAGACTTGCATTAGGATAGGATGATTTTATAGCTTGCGCCCAGCGATTAAGGCGCGAGGAATATGCAGATGCCGTTTCACCACGATGAACCCCATACGAACCGTAATTCTCATTGCCGATACACCAATACGGCACGGCGTATGGTTTCGCACGCCCATTCGCGGCTCTTAGTTTTCCCATCGCCTCTACTGTGTCTCCCATTGCATAATCCATCCAGTCTATGGCCTCGCCTATCGACCCTCCATATTGCAAACTGTTTGACATATTAAAGTTTATATATGCCGGTATCCCCATTTTTTCGCACCATTGCAGAAATTCGTCCGTGCCAAAGGAGTTTGGGTCTGTTCCACCCCAGCATTTCATTGCAACCGTGGGACGACGCTCCTTAGGCCCTATACCGTTTTTCCAATGATATTCGTGTATGTATGTGCCGGCCGGCCAACGCATAACAGGAATATCGAGAGCACGCAACAAATTGCGCACGGCAGGGTTTTCCCTCCCGTTGCGGTCAACAAGCCCGCCATAAATAACGCTGTCATTGCAATCTTCAAGCATCTGCCCGTAAATCATAGGGTCAACATTAACCGCACTCTTTACATCAAACGAAATTTGTGTTGCAACTTTCACCTTTTGCGCCGCAGCCTTATGGCAGACACCCGCCGCCGATACCGCCGAATATAGCAATATGGCCACACGTAAGATTGTTTTTGACATATTCCTTATTTATAAATAATCCTTATAAACTGCCATACATCTAATAACGGCAGAACCTTTGCTGCTGTGCTAATGCGCGTTTTATCTGCAAAACGCATGCGGCATCTTCACCGCTAAGAACCACGCAACGCATACAAACAACATTGGGCAAAAGTAATAATAAAAAAGGAAAAAACTTAAAACAAAAAGCCTTAAAAGTCAAAGATACTTTTGGCTGCAAATATAACGGATTGTTTACGCATATAAAATAAACCGGAACGGCAAGGCTGCTTAATGTACTGCACATACATTTACCGCTCTTCATTTATCCTTTATACGCACCATCCTTAGCCTCGAATATCACGCTCGGCTCAATCACTTCCACCGTGTGCCAAGCACCTTTAGGTACCTGGCAACCATATTTAGCTTGGGCAGGACAGAGATGAATGCGCTGCACTTCACGAAACTCTACCTTACGAGTAACGTCTTGCGCATCCATACTCTGCTGAAAGTCCTCAGAGGAAGGCTTATCATACGAAACGACTTTCTCGTAAATCACTTCGTCCATCTTTCCACACAGACAGATAACCGTTTCCGTACTGTCAGGATGCCGATGGATAGGCACTTGTGTTCCCGGCAACAAAGCGTTAAGCATGCGCTGACTGTTGTCTGCCGGCGATGTGCGCAGGTCGAAGTTCTGACGCAAACGAGGATTAACAACAGCTTGCTCAAAAAGCTTACCTAAAAGGTCTTTATTAATTTCCATAATTGTAGTAAACGAACAAAACATGAACCCCATCAATTATACGAAAGACGTTCATATAACCTATGAAATTCATGTCTTGAGATTTGTAAATGTTATTTCTTTAGTGAATTAAGGTATTCCTCATGCAAGTGATAGTACCTCTTCATGAACAATACGTAGGCAATAACCAACACCGCAAACGCTCCTATCAAGTAAAACCAATGACAAAGCACGGTATCAGGACATAGGTATATGAAGCCTAACGACACCGTCAACTGCATCGCCATATATAATAAGGTGACTTTCACATGACCTATTTTCAACTCATTCGCCATAATCTGATAAGCGTGTTTTCTGTGTGCCTCGCCTAAATTTTCATGCAACATAATACGATGTATGATTGTCAAACAACCATCCACACCATATACTAATAAGAATATCAGCCATGTTATATCTTCAGTCTTGATAATAACATTACCTAACAGGAACAACATAATGAATGCTATACCAATTGACCCTACATCGCCAGCAAAACACTTCGCTTTACCCTTCGGTCGGAAATTGAATATGCAGAACACCAATGATGCCAAGATGAATGAGTTAATCAGACTTTGTTCGACATAGCCACCATTCATATTGACCAATGCCAATGGTATTAACACTGCCAGCGAATATCCTGCCGTTATGCCATTGATGCCGTCCATAAAGTTGATTACATTGGTTGCTCCTACATACACTATCAATGCAATCAGCACAATCCACCACATTGACCAATGCAATATTCCCAACTGATAGAATGCCATTGCCGCCGCAGCAAACTGTGCTACTAACCTTACCGAGTCTGGCAAGGAATGAATATCATCCACAAAACTAACTCCTGCTACGAGCGTCAGTCCAGCCAAGAACCACGGATATTCAAAACCGAAGAATGCGCTCCACACCCATGCACCTATCAAGAAGATAATGCCACCGCCACGCAAAACTATTGTAGAATGTGAAGAGCGTCCATTTGGCTTGTCGATGATGTTGAATTTGTTCGCAACGCGGAAATACACAAGTTCTGCCACAAGCAGCAGAAAGAAAATAAGAATATAAGTTGTCATAATTCTATTGATTTATGAGTGTCTACTAAAAATCACATTTCACCTTTGGCTCTTTTTCAAACCAATTTCCGATGACCAACATTATCAGCTCTTTTCCCATCGCACGTTCCGAAAAGTATTTGTACTTCCAGCGCATGCCCAACATGTTTTTGACCATTTGTATGTGAGCCTTCAGACTGTTGCCATACTTAATGGCATTGTCGGCAATACGGTAGCAATCATCAAGAAGCATATTGTCTTGAATCTGCAACGTTTCATCACTATCAATCCACGAAGCCTTAACCCCACAAACTATGAATGCGAGCCGTGTCATTGTTTCAGCAAATGGCAGCAAATCATTCTTCTTACATGTTGTCCAAAAGTCAGTGTCAAAGCAATCTGCATTTTTCAGAATCATTGCCCAGTCACAGACATATCGCAACGTGATACCTTCACGCAAAAAATGTCTATGACAATGTTGCAGGAAATAAAGGGCATTGAATCTGTTGCAAGGCATTTCTAAATAAGAATCATCAATACATACAGTCGGTTCTTTCTCAAGCAACGAACGAAGATATACCTCAAAACGTTTACGCTGCCTCTTTCCTCTTACAGTAGTGCATATTTTATGGTTCTCTACAAATACATCCTTATACTGGAATGTGGCATGGCGATAGTCTTCACGGTTCACCTTTATCCCCAAGTGCTCCATATCCCTATTACCCTCCTCGTATCCTCCACACAGATAGCAATCCATGTCAGAGGCCAAACGTCTTAGAGGTTTAGGATAATATTGGGAAAAGGCAAACCCTTTCAACACTAATGTACGTATTCCGCTTTTACGCCAAATAGACGCAACCTCTTTGCCCGACTCTAATTGTTTTATATGACATTTCTCAATAGACATTGCCAAGGCATACAATTGGAGTTTTGTCTTGACATCCAACCCTACAGGCGAGAAGCCAATCTTATTCATCAAGGTTTGAAGCCCATCCATAACGATGGCCGCAACACCTTGTATCTTTGCATACTCCAAAAGCTCAATCCAATCCACTGATTCAGGGAACACTACAGGTATCTCTTCTATCAATGCTATTCTGATGAGTGCATACAAAGCCTTTTGGGTTTGATTCATCAGAGCTTAATTCGTTTTAGCGATTCTTCAAACGACACAAGCTGATAATCAAAGTCGTATGTTGTCAAATCCTGTTCATAATATTGGTTGGCAAACATCTTGCATATAGGTGTCAAGAAGAAAGAGCCAAGCCATACCAACGGATTAAACATTCGTGAGCACCACAACGCATGACCATTTGCTTTGGCATAATAGCGCACTATGTACACTGTGTCGGCATATTCCCTATTCTGCAAATGAAACGTCCCAGCCAGCTCTCTATCTATCACCTGCTTCACAAACTCGCATAGGTTGTCAATATAGAGCATAGAGCGTTTGTTGTGCCACAAGGGGAACACCGGTGTCTTCAATGCCAGTCGTGCCAAGCGCTGAAAATTGCCTTTTCCGTTTGTTCCATAAATCATGCAAGGACGAAGGTTGACAACCTTAAACTCATCCGTTGCCAACTCATTCAGTTCTTTTTCTGCCTGCAACTTTGAGTCACCATAAAAATCATTCGGATTAGGCTTAGTATTCTTGCCTATAACTGTTCCTTCTAATGTTTTACTTGCATGGTATACTATCTGTGAACTCATAAACACAAATTGCTTCACCCCTGAAGCCTTTGCGTGCTTGGCAATCTCCACAGTCAGGTCACGATTCACCTTATAATATAGTGGTGCCATCTCAGGTTTAGGATCCACATGCGCTATGCCCGCCACATGAAACACCACGTCATACTTCCCGAAGTCAGCCTTCTGCCAAGCACCGTTCATTGTGCCAACGGCATCTATCTCGAATTCTCTAGGAGCAGTAGATAACATATATTTGCGCACGCTCTCGCCAACGTATGAGCCAGCGCCAGTAATTAGTATTTTCTTCATTCTTCTTTTATCAATTCATTGTAAATATTCAAATGTCTTTCTTTTACCACATCTATATCAAAATATTCTTCAGCATACTTTCTGCTTTCTCGCCCCATCATCTGACGGAGTTCAGTATTACTAATGAGTAAGTCCAATTTTTCGGTCAATGCATCTACATCCTTGGGCTTTATCAAAAAACCGTTCACTCCATCTACCACAGTTTCCTTGCAACCGACAGAATTACTGGTGATGATTGGTCTACCTATTGCGTCTGCTTCAATCAAACTCTTTGGCAATCCTTCCATATAATAAGATGGAAAAGCGACAATATGGCTTTGTTTCAAAAGATCACGCACATCCGTTCTATACCCAAGCCATTGAATGTATTTTCCATCACAGACATCATTCAACTGTTGTTCTGTAATTGCTCCCGGATGGTCATCCAATCCACCAACCAACAAAAACTCCACGTTTTCCTCGTATTTACTCCGTAAACTTTCTGCAGCTTCCGTCAACAGAAATATTCCTTTTTCTACAATCATGCGAGCTGTGAGGATAATTCTTATCTTTCCTTCCTTGGGTTCCGGTGTGTAGCAATAATCATTCAAATCAACACCAGATCCTTTTATGAAACGTCCCTGATTGTGTTTTATAATGCCATGTTTTACATACAATCCCCAGTCATCATCGTTTTGAAATATGCAAAGCAAGTTAGGACGATTGTGTGAGAACTTTAGAACCTTAAGTATAAGCATGCTCAACAACCCCTTGTTACCATCTGCAAAGAAACCGCCTAATCCACTGATGGCATTTACCACACCATGCACTTTGCTAAACTTTGCGGCAAGTGTTCCCCAAAGAATTGTTTTCATCCCTACATGATGCACCACGTCTGGCTTTTCTATTTTGTATAATTTATAGAGGAACACCATTGTTTTCAATTCCTCTAAAATGTTCATTCCGCTTCGGCTCATTGGTAAGTTTATTGCTTTCAATCCTTTTTCTTTGATTAAATGTAATTTACCTGTATCAGCCGTAACAATGGTTACTTTCCATCCTGCCGCTTGTGCAGCCAATGCCACGGGCAAGCGATGGGACAAGAAAAACCAGTCCACATTGACAACAATAAACAGTTTTTTATTCATGCCTTATGATTTTATTTAGTCGTCCTTTAAAAACCCCATTTCAACAGTATATTCACGTTCATACGGCCATATTGCAAAGAAAGCAGCTTCTCGCGGATTTCTTTTAAGGGCCGAAAAAGCACTTTTGGCGGTGGCATACAGGGCGTATGCCATACGCCCCTGCAAATGCACAAATTCGAAATTGAAAACTTTTTCCAAACATCGCGAAAATTATATTTGATGTAGAAAAAACTACATGGGACGTAGGAAAAATTATGTCTGATGTAGAAAATCACTCCACCACTCGGCAACACTTTCACCATACAGCCTGAGAAAATGTTTGTGAATTGGCAAGTCGCACATCGGTATGATTACCGAATAAGTAAGGCGTATCATTGACCGTGTTAATAACAAAAATCCGCAAGCTTTATGCATGTAAAGATACGAAAGCCTGCAAACTTACACAATGTATTATTAAAACCAACTAGTTGATAATCAAACAAAAGATTTCATTTTAAGGGCTGACTATTTATTTTCCGTCTCTTCACGCTTTTCCAAATTTTGTGATAAATCAGCCATATAGGAGTCCACACAACCTCTGAAGGATAGTGTATAAGAAGATGGGAGCCATGTTGTGCCATCATCTTCAATTTGTTGTTTCCTTTATATCTTGTATCGCCCTGTCCGAAGTTTCCAGTATGCATAATCTCCGATAACAAAAAACGGCCTTCTTTTTTGTTTGGTTGGCAAAGCAAATAGTCATCTTCTAAACCCAGACACTCATGTAATACCCACATTAACGCCTCAGCAAAACGCTTCATCCGCAAGTCGGTAAGTATACGCATAACTTTTTCTTTTACTTGTTCATTTACCTTGTCTGTCTTAAGGACAAAGAAATAATCCATGATTTGCCGCAGGCCTACACCCTCAAAAAGAAAATGACGATAAATGTGCGTTAGGATAAAAACACGGTTGAAACTTGAAGAAGGTACTGCAAACCCTCTCTCTGTAAATACAAAATCCGAAAAGTCTGTACACCACTTTTGCAGTTTTATATTATCCAAAAGGTTACGCATCAAAGTAGGCCGAAAATGAAGTTCCACCTCCGTTTCCTTATATATATTATAGTGGAAACGATGATATGCAAAATCATCTGAAGGGCATGTGTGCTGTATGTACTCATTCACTCTGTCAAAACCACCCCTCACCCACATGTCAATATCACCGCTTTGCCTTAATGTGGCTAATTCTCCATACAACAAAGCTATGCCTTGACCTTTCAACAGGACAGCTTTCAATCCTGCCTTTTTAAGTCTCATCCACATATCAGCCGACAATTTATCCATCAACTCATTACGCTGCTGAATATGTACAGCCATACCAAGCCACTGCATGAACAAATTCTGCGACATATTTCTTACGCTCTCGCAGCCTCGTTTTCTTAGCCGTTGCACTCCGACAAAACATATCCCTAACACGGACTGCGTTCTAGCCATATCATATAAAACATTCCATTCTTTGGCGGAAGGTACACTAGATAAATCATACTGTGCAGAAAGAGACACACGGATAAGTTCAAAAAACAAGTTGTTCATAAAAATGAGAATAACAAATTATTCGGAAGATATACCCCCCAAAAAAATGATATACTATTTATTTTTATTTCTTCCTGTGTATAATCAGATGTTTTAAGTGTCTTATAGTGGATTGCAAGCCGACCCTCCACAGCAAATTGCGCATGACATTTTTAACCATTGCCATTCCTCTATATGGAGCATATTTATTGAAAAAATCCTCAGCAGATAACTCATTTGCATCGTGGAATAGTTGGTCACGATATGAATAAATAGGATACCTTTGGGAAATCTTTTTATTTTGTAAGGGTACTAATGGCTTCTTGAGCAATTCTTCACAATGAATATTTGTGTGTATATCATTCAATAAAGACATTCCTTTTTCTGACCTCACATTTACTTGTGTTGTTCCTTTGTCGTCATCAAAACTTGAGCATCCGGTTTCCCATATATCACCTAATGTAAAATCTGCTGCGGATTCTGATGCTTGGTATGGACAAAACAGACAGGAATTTCTCGAAATCTTTCCACTCAAAAAAAGCCTCAGATATTCATCAGATTCACTACCTCGCCGATAAATGCTTTCCCCTTTTTTACGAGCTTCATGGCTTTTGTAATGTGCCATCGTACAATATAAAAAACCACGTTTCTTGTCTCTGAAAACAATATCAGCTATTTCCCCCTCTTGCTGTTGTTTTAATTCCACATACAAACCAAAGATAAGTGGAGACGGTACAGACTTACAAACGACATCTACAGTTATCAAGTTTTTATATTCCCTGCCTAAATATGCTTTTAGTCCCTTTATTTGACATGGTGTACCACTGAAACAGACGCTCCTGCCTGTATTGAGTATGGATTTTGTTTGTTTATAGCAGTCGCCAATCTCGCTTTGTACATATTTCGAATTACGAAATAAAGCAAGAGACTCAACTCTATCTATGGAAATATGTTTCACCTTCATGTCTTCGGTCATAACCGCCCCAAACACTACACCACCAAGTTTAATGATTTACTCCGCTATAGCTGTAAATGCGCCTCCTGAAGTCGATTGGTAACGAATAGCGTCATCTTTATGTTGTATGATGAATGTTCGAGGGTGAAATACAATATCTTTATTGGGGAGGGGGGTATTTTTATTGCTTTGTACAATTAACCCTGGACAAACATTCTCACATGCTCCACAATCCACACAAAGTCCATAGTCTACGATAGGATGCATGAAGCCTTCTTCATTTGGTTGCATCTTGATTGCGCCTTTTGCGCATTTGTTGGCACATGCAGAACAACCGCAACACAATTCGCTTTTAACAAGTTTCGGCATTTTAAGAATTTAAGGCTTTTGTTAATTACTCCATAGATATTTTTCGCTTTTCATCAACGCGTTCTAAAACATCTTTGAAATTAATCTCATCAGCTATACATTCAGATACGTCTTCTGTTCCTCTCAACATGCGGTTTGACAGCCCTGTAAAATCGAGCAATGTATATAGTCGATCATTTGCTGAAAATTTGCTACCGTCAGGCCATCTGCGAAATGCAAAGAACTTGGTTGAGTTCAGAATACTGAATACACAACAATGAAACGAGTCTGTACACACATACTCGGCATTCCTTATTAGATTAATAAACTCCGATGGACCTACATTATATGGTTTCTCGTCTACAACGTCCTCATCAGAAGCTATATAAGTGGCGCCATGAAGTAAGCCGATAATTCTACATCCCGTCTGTTTGCTCAACCTCTTAACAAAATCTCGTTGTCCTGGATTTTCGCCCATCAAATACATCAAAATATATCGACCATCTGCAAATGATTTTCTGTCTTGAATTTGCATCCATTCCTCAGCAGTCATCATCATTGTTGGGTCACAGACAACTGTTGCATCTCGGCCTGATTCTTTCTTTACGATATCAGCCCCACTATTTTCCCGAACACTGATATGCTCTATTCGTGAAAGGAAACGCTTTGCATGCTTATGTAAGGTTGCGGGCAATTCAGAAACACCGAAACTGGTAGAAAAAGCTATTTTCTTAACATCGTCAGGCACAAATTCCAATGTGAAATAACACCCAACAATATTTGAGGGTCTCCACAATTGGTCGCTGCCAACGACGACAGCATCCATTTCCGCTGCTTGGTTTGATAGTCCTTTCCATCCTTTGACTACAGGAAGCATTTTATTCCATTTCCTGTTAAAGTCAGCATATACCTTTTTACGGATTTGCATGTCATGGGCATAATGGTCTGTTGATGCAGATGCAGTTTTTCTTGAACGACTTTTTAAGTTCGCAATCAAATACTTTAGTTCCACTGGATCAAACATCCTACCTAAGTAATACAGCAGCTTTTTGATATGTATTTCACGATGCACACCTCTTATCTCGAAAATCCGCGCATCATAACCAAGTTTTTCAAGTATATATTGTGTAGCGTATGTTTGGAGTGCGCTACCAAAATTTTCCTTATATGTAACGGCTGCTATGCCTATTTTCTTCTTCTCCATACCTATTTTGTATACTTACGATAAACATTCATATATTTCTTCACCACTTCATGTATGTCAAATTGTTTTGCCCTTTCCATGCAACGTTTCGATATTGCATTGTAATAATCTTTGTCGTCTGCCAACTTTTGCAATAATGCAGCCAATGCTTCACTGTCTCCAAGTTCAAACAGTTCGCCAGCTCCTTGAACGACCTCCCTTAGACCATTCACGTTGGTAGCGATAAAAGGATGACCACTAGCCATGCCCTCAATGGATGACAACGAAAGTCCTTCATATATTGATGACATACAAACGACATCAGAACTTTTCAATATCCGAGGCACATCATTTCTTATATACAGTGAATGAACCCTATCCGCAACCACCAACTTTTCACAATAGGCTCTAAGTTCTACAGCTTCCTTATCTGTTTCCTTACTTCCCACCAGTATGGCATGAAAACGTTTCGGCAACTTTGCTATAGCCTCAACGATAGTGTCTTGACGTTTTGGATAAGTATATCTTGCTACCATCGTAACAGTAAATACATTTTCATTAGTGCCAATCAATTCTTTTTTTGAATATGGCTTAGCATTCACATATTTTTGGATGTCCACCCCATTAGGTATGGACAAAGAATTTACTTTGGGATAATATTCTCTAAATGTTTCTAAAGCCCTGTCTGCACAAGCCACCACACATTTAAAACATTTTTGATATACAAATTTATCAGCCTTGTTCAACAGCCACTTGTTTCGTCGTTTGTTTTGTGTCGAATGTTCTGTATAAATAAGTGGTGTTTTACAACCATTCAACCAATTGGCAAGACCAGCCCAATAAAGAGCAGGGAATAAATGCACATGCACAATATCGTAATTCTTCAAGATTGGTCTTATACGAAAAATATGCATAGGATTATACATGCTTCCTTTTGACAATGCTGAAACAGGAATTTCCAAATTTATAAGTCTGTTAGGAAATGTCCTGTCTGGAGAATCAAATAGTTGTATTACCTCAACATCGTGTCCTAGTTCTTTTTGGACTTTTGCTATCTCAACGACTAAACTTTGGGCACCGGCCGTACTCATTAGGTCTATAATATGGAGTATTCGCATTTAGAACCAGTTTTTGATTTTTGAATCAATGATACCTAAATATGTCTCATCATTATAGTGGCTTTCAAATATCCTATCCACATGTTTTCTATACATTTTAAAATCATGAGAAACATTTTCAAAATCCACAATCTGTTTCGAAATTGCTTTTGCATCCAAAGGATATTGAGCTTTAATCGTAAAATCCCCCAAATCAATATGACGATTGAAGTCATCTACTGTATTGCTAAATATTGGGATTAGGTAGTTAGAAAGATATGAATTCATTTTTGTCGGAGTTGCCACCCTATTTACTATGTGGTTGTCTCTCAAAATAAAGCCATATTTGTAACGATGTAACTCGCCTTGTAATTCTTCCATACTTACATATTTGATATCATAGTTTTTAATACCACGGACCACAATTTTTTTTAAAAATTCTTCTCTGTTTTTACTTAAAAGCACAATTCTTGCATTTGGTAATTTACGTTCTACCAAAGCATATACATCCAACATTAGGTCAACTCCCTGCCATGCAGAAGTATTTCCTGCATACACAAAGGTTGGATTTTTATATTGATCAAGATCAAAATATGTAGAAAGAGGAAGATTATAGCAAGGCATAATGATCGCATTATTCAAACGACATAAATACATTTCTCTGTAATGTTTACGCATTTCCTCTGAAACCAGAAAAATAACATCAGCAAAATGCAATGCAATAAATGATAGTGTGAAGCGACAAACATAACGAAAATAGTTGTGAATAGTTTTTTCAGCCAATATTGCCTCTTCTGCAGCTACACCTTGAGACCAAAAAATAGTCTTAGCCTTTCTATTCTTACACTTAGCCTTAAAAAAATCTTTTACGGTTATTGTTACAATAATATCCGCATCAGCAAGTTCCGCCAAATCTTGTGTTTTCACAAGAGATACATTTTTACGTGTCAATGCTTTTTCTATTATGCCAACATAATAGTTTGTTGCATCATTTAGTGATTTAGGATTACAGTATAAATATGCTTTTTTCATTTATGTGTCTCGTTATTTATTTCCTCTATAGTTTCCTTTAATGCACAAATAAACCCTTTCCCATATTTCAAGTCTGGTTCCATATAGTTGCCTTCTCCCCATTCATTCCAAGACTTCAAAAACACGATACGCTTACTTTGTGGTTTCTGTTGTATTGTACTTAGAATTTTCTTTGCATGGACTTTAAATAATTCGGGAGTTGCATTATGCAGGACAGTACCTCCACGCCCACTTCTTGGGGTATGATCCCAATTGGGCATCATCGTTGGAAACACGTCTTCACGGTAGTCTTCGTTGAAAACACTATGCTTTATCGCTTTCTTATAAGAAATTATATACGGAACTTTTATAATTTTCCTGATAAGATTAAAACAGCGAAAGATAAAATTAGATGTTCTGTTGTACTGATAGTAATTATCCAATCTGTGACAATGGTTTACTGCGTCAAAGCCATACCTTTTAATTTCGTCAATTTTTTCCTTATGTAGAGTTTGACCAACAAAGAAAAAACCTTTGAATCCGTTATCAATTGCAAGTTGATTCCATTGTTCTTTAAACTCCTTAAAGTTTTTGAATTTAAGTGGCTGGTAAATAACAAACAATAATTTTCCGTCAATCTTAATGTAGCGTTCATCCTTAAACGCTTTTAGCAATGAATAGAAATGCTTTTCGTTGTCTTCTTTGCCAAGATATTTCTGCTCAGCAAGTATTTTTTTCTCTACGGTTCCATCATTATTCCAAAACTTAGAATACCATGATTCATTAGCCCAACATAGGCAGAACGGGAAATCAGGTTTGCCACTTTCCACCACCTCTTTAAATGGTCTTTCTAATTCTTCAAATCCTGCTTCAAACCAATAATGATAATAACAAAAACCTGTTACCCCAGCTTCTTTAGCCAATTCCACCTGTGCTTCTCTCACTTCAGGCAAACGCAAATCGTAATAACCAAGTTCAGAAGGGACTTTTGGTTGATAATGGCCAGGATAAAGTTTTTTTGCTTTCCCTACGTTAGTCCACTCTGTAAATCCTTTTCCCCACCATTCATTGTTTCGTTTTGTAGGATGGTATTGAGGAAGGTAATATGCAATAACTTTAACGTTGTTCATATTATCATTTTTTATATTTAATCTTCTGCGATCCATGATTTATAGGGGAAATACCTTTCATATATTTTCCCCTGAGTATTTATTCGTAAGTCACTATCTGCTCCCAATAGCCTTCCTTGACACACATAAACACCTATACATACAAAGAAAATGAACGAGAGGCTATGCGCACCACGCACTTTAGTTTGAAGAAAAACTTTTGCACAATCGGCAATCATTAACCAATAAAATGGAGCGATATAATTTGACAAACGATAAAAAGCATAGGAAAAGACTGCCAACATTTGTAATATAGAAAACGCGTATGCAAATCCTATATATTTCCCATCACTATTTTTTATATTATAATATGCCAATGACATGGGAATAAATACATAGTATACAACATGCATTGTATAATAATTCGCATTCAATGTCTGGCTAAACTGGTTGTTATAATAATCTGCAATTTCTTGACTTCCTGTCAAAGCTATAAGGAATTTTGTCTGATCTGGTAGCATTTGATAGAGAAAGGGAGATAATAGTGAAATAATAATAATCACAAAAAAAGATTTCTTTGTAAACTTAATTTTGAAAAGGAAAGGAATAAAGAGAGCCCCTATAGCAGAGACATGAAAATTGAATGCCAAAAAGCCAAACAAGATAACAAACAAATATTTTTTATTCTTGTAGAATTCAAAAGCAATAAGAGCACATGAGACTGCCATCGCCTCTCTAAGACATTCTGTGTTATACTCAAGATAATTCATCACATAATATACTAACAATGCCACAAAAACATTCTTGCTATTACGCTTTAGAAAGAACAGAATGGTCAAATTTAGAATTAACGCATGAATAAATTGAAATGTGTAAAAACTTGGTGATAAATACTTGCATAAAGAGCAGAATACAACCCACCCTGGTTGGTAGTCTGTCATTTCAAAATCAGTTGTGCTCAGCCTGTCTATGCTTGGATATTTTTCATAACTTGGCATATAACTATAAGTCGTGTCTGCACCGATTTCAAATCTCAGTGCAGCTATCGCAATAAACATAATTGCTATGACACATAACCAAAGATTATAGTTGCGGGTGCTGTACAAAACTCCACTGTATCGTAAAACACAATATATAAGCAGAACTAACGGTAATAAATATATCATTTCTTTTTAATCTTGTTTTTTATTAATTCTAATATCATCCGGCGTTCTTCATTGTTCAAAACACATAATGAACTTGTTACGACAGCAATCATAACTGCAATTAAAGTGCTGATTACTATTTCGCAAAAATTGTTATTCCAACTTATATAAGATAAAGGGTAAACGAACGCCGATGAAAGGACAATCGCAAAAGATGACGGAATAATAAATTTTTGAAAATACCTCCTGATTGAAAAATCAATTGTTTTACTTAATACCATCAGTCGCATAATATGAGCTAATGCAAAAACAATAATAGTTGTTATATACGCATAAATTGGTGATACACCATCCCTAAACAAAAAATAAATAACAGGCAGACTCAAGAGCGTAAAAGTATCAACTATTCCATGATAATATTTGACTTTATTAGCAGCTTGGACTATTGTCGTTATTGGATTTGATAAACATAAAATAAATGTGTAAACAAGCGACAGACGAGTAAATTCAACCATGTATTGCTCAACATTGCCAAGCCAAAGTTTTACTAAAGGTTCTGTTATAACATAAATGGGAAGTATTAGTATAAGCATTAATATGAATACGACTTTGTTGCTTAACATAAATAACTTGTTCATATAGTGGAAATCCTTGCTCGCATAACTTTTTATCAATGCAGGTCTTACAGCTGTATAGAAATTAGATGAAAATTGATTTACAGCAGCACTGATCTGTGCACTTATTGCATAAGCAGCATTTGCTATTGGACCATAGAAAACATTCAATAGCATATTGACGCCTTGCGTGTTACACATTCCTGCCAAAGAGCCAAACAATGACCACGAAGAATATGAGAATATATCCTTAAACATAGCTTTGTCCCAATTAAGAGTAAATCGAGCTTCTTTATAACGTCTATGGCTAATTATTATATACGCAAAGCTTATTCCTGCAAACACCATGCAATGTAAAACAGCATACAAGGCTAATTTATCCATGCTAAACAATGGTAATATAAATATTATGCCTAATTTTAATATCACCTCAATTATACTAATTGACGCATAGATGTTCATTTCTTCATGAGAAATGATTAGAGCTTGGAATGGATTAGATATAAGAGAAAAGGTACAAGTTAGTAATGCCATTTGGAACACCCACATTACGGCTGATTCTCGACCAGCAGGTATGGTCATTTTATTAAGGACGAACCATACGCCCACAGTTTCTGCTACTATTATTATGATTCCAATTACAATCAAATATGTTAGTATAATCATTGCAAATGCTTTTTGCAATCGAACCTTATCATTCTTTCCAATGTAAAAGGAAAAAAATCGTTGTGAAGCTGCAGACAAAACACTTGAAATGAAAACCAATGAAGAGACAAAGCCTGCAACTGCATTATATGTTCCATAATCCGCTACGCCAAGAGTTTGTAATAAGACTCTTACAGTTATAAGAGATATCGCCATAACCAAAAACATTCTTGCATATAAATACATCGTATTTTTGGCTATCCTTTTGTTATTATTCACTTGACTCATTTATTTTTTATAAAAGACAATCTTAAATTTTGAGTTATTTTCGGATTTCCTATATTATGAAGTGTAATGTTCTTTAGATTAGAGTCTATTCCGTAAATAGTTTTCTGTATAAGACCATTCTCAAAACGGATATCACTGGATGACCCCAGATACACTCCACCAATTTTACATTTTCTAATGACTATATCTGCTTTATTGGCTTTGTATGCCTGAAAATCATTTATATAGCCTTGCAGATATCTGTAATTATCATATAGTCTGCAATTTTCTATTAGTACATTATTCACAACATCTGACTCATTGGGCTCAATATCAATTCCAGCTCCAGGCCCTTTACCAAAACATATCGCTTTTGCACCTGTATGGTGAAATGATGAATTTTTTATAGATATATTGTTGCCTTTTGTTATTGATAATCCTTGTCTGCCGTTATACGCACATTCAACATTGTCAACAATTATATCCTGTCCCATAACATAAATGCCATCTCCCCAAAAATATTTTAGTTTTAAGTTCTTGATTGTTATGTTTTTACTGTTTTTATTTATATAGATACCATGTTGCCATTCTTTGCGATTTTGTGAATCTTTTAATAGTGTCCCCGTAAAAATATGTTCATTCCCATTTATATTTATATCTCTGCCACGTATCTCCATAGCATACCCTCCGTTATATTTTGTCGACAATGTATATATGTCTGCATAAAAATTAATGTTGGTATTCGACTTTACAACAAAATACGATGCGAAATCAGGAACTGCTATCATACAAGTTTTATAGATAAACACCTCATTATGTATCTTATCGGAAATCAACGAAGAAATATTTGAGAGTGTATGCCTATCAATATTCTTAAACATTCTTGTAGATATGGTATCAACAATCCAAGAACCTTTAATCATTACATTCTTAAATATACCTGTATGGTTCTTCCAACGAAGTTTTGTTTCATTTCCTATTAAAGTACCATTATATAAACAGCCGCCTGAAATAAAGCAAACTGTTCCTTTTGGGGGAAGCGTATAAACCTTTCCTTTTAAATCAATCTGTTTTGAAATTATTAGAACAGAATCCGAATTTATGATTGAACGTACCGATTCGTTTCTGTACGATGTCGTTTCAAAACCTGTAAATACAATGGTTAATGTTGCTATGAAGATGAGAAAGAAGAAAGATTTTAACATAACCTGAAAGAGGACAATATCAGTTGTTAAAATACATCTTCTCATAATACTTATGATAATCTCCGGAAGTCACATTCTCCAGCCATTCCTCATTGTCAAGATACCACTTCACGGTTTTCTCAATGCCTTCCTCAAACTGCAACGATGGCTCCCAGCCAAGTTCTTTCTGAAGTTTGGTTGAATCAATAGCATAGCGGGCATCATGACCGAGCCGATCTTTCACATAAGTAATAAGATTGAGGTCTTCACCTTCAGCTCTGCCGAGCATGCGGTCAACGGTCTTGATAACGGTCTTTATAATGTCGATATTCTTCCATTCGTTGAAGCCACCAATATTATAGGTCTCGGCAATCTTGCCCTTATGGAATATAAGGTCAATGGCGCGGGCATGGTCTTCCACATACAGCCAGTCGCGCACATTCTCGCCCTTACCATAAACAGGCAGTGGCTTGCGGTGACGGATATTGTTGATGAAAAGCGGTATCAATTTCTCAGGGAACTGATAAGGGCCATAGTTATTGGAGCAGTTGGTTACGATTGTAGGCATTCCGTAAGTATCATGGAATGCACGTACAAAGTGGTCGGAGCTTGCCTTGGATGCTGAATAAGGAGAATGAGGATTGTACCTGGTTGTCTCATGGAAGAAATCTTCACCATATGCAAGGTGATGCTCCTCTGAACTTGCCTTTGTAGTGAAAGGAGGCTTTATTCCTTCTGGGTGAGTCATCTGTAAAGCTCCATAAACCTCATCTGTAGAGATATGGTAGAAACGCTTGCCCTCATATTTATCTGGCAACGACTCCCAATAGAGCTTGGCAGCTTGGAGCAGAGTCAATGTACCCATAACGTTGGTACGGGCAAATGTGAATGGGTCTTTGATGCTGCGGTCTACATGACTCTCGGCTGCAAGGTGGATGATGCCATCAACGTGCTCGTCTTGTATAAGTTTATAAAAAGCATCAAAGTCGCAAATATCCATCTTCACAAACTCATAGTTCGACTTGTTTTCTATGTCCTTTAAGTTGGCGAGATTGCCGGCATAAGTCAACTTGTCGAGGTTGATGATTTTATACTCTGGATATTTGTTTACGAAAAGACGTACTACATGCGAGCCTATAAAGCCTGCGCCTCCTGTTATTACGATTGTACGCTTATATTGTGTCATAGGAAATTTCTTTTGAACATTAATGTTAAAATTCCGGATATAGATTCATGTCTATAGAAAAAGGGCTGTCGAAATCTTTCAGCAAGGCGTGTTTTGTATCTTTTTCAGAAAGTATGGCATGGTCGGTCGGTATTTTCCAGTCTATACCGAGGCTTCCGTCAAGAATACTTATGCCTCCATCCGCTTCTGGATGATAGAAATTGTCGCACTTGTATTGGAATACAGCCATTTCTGAAAGCACAGAGAAACCATGTGCGAAACCTCTTGGCACGAAGAACTGGCGGTGGTTATCTTCTGAAAGTTCCACAGCCACATGCTGACCGTATGTAGGACTTCCCTTGCGGATGTCAACAGCCACATCAAGAACAATGCCTTTTACACAACGCACTAATTTGCTCTGCGTAAATGGGGGACGCTGAAAGTGCAAGCCTCGCATCACGCCATAACTCGACATACTCTCATTGTCTTGCACAAAGTTTATCTTGCGAACTTTCTCTTCAAACTCTCTTTGAGAGAATGCTTCAAAGAAATATCCACGCGCATCATTAAACACCTTCGGCTCAATGATTACCACTCCATCTATTGCTGTATTTATTACTTTCATCTACGCTTTATTATGTATGTTGCTGATACATTTCTTCAGAGATTCCGTCCAATAAGGCACTTTCACTCCGAACGTTTCCTTTATTTTGCTCTTGTCAAGCACAGAATATGCAGGACGTTTTACCGGACTTGGATAATCGGTGCTGTAGCAAGGATTTATCTCACAATCTTTATGTCCGCTGTACTCTGCTATCATTTTGGTGAAATCGAACCATGAGCAAACGCCCTCATTTGAGAAATGGTATATGCCTGTCTTTGAAAATTCCGAAGAAGCGGATTCTATCTTATAGTCTTCGATTATTTTCTCTATTGCTTTTGCAAGGTCGTAAGCATAAGTAGGAGTGCCACACTGGTCAAACACAACTTTCAATACAGGTTTGATGGCTGTCAGGTTGAGCATTGTCTTGCAAAAATTCTTGCCAAACTCACTATAAAGCCATGCCGTGCGGATAATGACATACTTCACACCGGTTGCCATTACCTTTTGTTCGCCATGCAGTTTTGTTGTGCCATACACGCCTGTTGGGGTTCCCTTTTGGTCTTCCTTGCATGGAGTGTTGTAAGGCTCCTTGCCAAACACATAGTCCGTGGAAATCTGAACCAACAGACCATTCACTTCTTTCATTGACTTGGCAAGATTTTCAGGGGCATCTGCATTAAGTCGTTCTGCAATGACAGCCTTTTTTTTGTCTGTCTCGCAAGCATCCACGTTTGTCCATGCAGCACAGTTGACAATGACTTCAACTTTATTGGCTGCAACTATCGCTCTGACTGCATCCAAATCTGTAATATCAAGGTAGACAGTCTCTACACCCTCCACTTGGCTAACATCCGTAAATATATAATTGTCTGAACTATTCTTAGCTATGATACGCATCTCGTTGCCAAGCTGTCCGTTTGCGCCTGTTACTAATATATTCATCTGCTTTTCCCTTTTATTTTTAACTCGCCCTCTTTCTGCTTCACCTCATCAATAACATTCAACAAATACTGCCCATATTGATTTTTCAGCATCGGCTTTGCCAACTCGCGCATACGTTCCTCGTCAATCCACCCTTGGCGGTAGGCAATGTCTTCCAAACATGCCACCTTTAGACCTTGGCGCTTCTCCAGCACCTCTATATATGTAGAAGCTTCCGAGAGAGAATCATGAGTTCCTGTATCAAGCCATGCAAAACCACGGCCGAGAGTCTGCACCTTCAATTCTCCCTCCTTCAAAAACTCTTGGTTGACCGTGGTTATCTCATACTCTCCACGCGCCGATGGCTTTATGTTTGCTGCCACATCCACCACCTTGTTGGGATAGAAATACAATCCAACCACGGCATAATTACTCTTTGGATTTACAGGTTTCTCTTCTATGGAGAGGCAGTTACCATCTTTGTCAAATTCAGCCACCCCATATCGCTCCGGATCATTAACCCAATAACCGAAAACAGTAGCTTTCTTTTCTTCTTCAGCAGCACGTACTGCGTCCTTTAGCTTTGCTGTAAAACCATTTCCTTGGAAGATATTGTCGCCAAGTACAAGGCAGACACTATCATTCCCTATAAAGTTCTTTCCTATTGTAAAGGCTTGTGCTAATCCATCCGGTGTCGGTTGTTCTGCATACGTAAAGCGTACTCCATAGTCCGAACCGTCCCCAAGCAGCCGTTTAAAGCCGGGTAAATCATACGGTGTTGATATTATCAGTATATCACGAATGCCGGCAAGCATCAGCACACTGATGGGATAATACACCATTGGTTTGTCATAAATAGGCATAAGCTGCTTGCTGATGCCTTTGGTAATGGGATACAAGCGTGTACCGCTACCACCTGCTAATACTATGCCTTTCATTGTTTTTACGTTTATTGAACATTATATTCCTGAACAGACTCACCACTAAGAATACGTACAATACGGTTACATGCTTTTCCATCGCCATAAGGATTGACAGCTTTAGACATTTTATTATATGCTTCAGCATTTTCAAGCAATATGCTTACCTCATTCACAATCTTATCGTAGTCAGCACCTACAAGATGGACGGTTCCACTAGCCAATGCCTCTGGGCGTTCTGTAGTGTCGCGCATCACAAGTACAGGCTTGCCAAGACCTGGAGCCTCCTCTTGAATGCCTCCTGAGTCAGTAAGCACTATTGTTGATTTCTCCATCAAATACACAAATTCAAGATATTGCAGCGGTTCAATGAAGAACATATTGTCGAGATTGCTCAAATCATCGCCAAACACCTCATGGATAGGTTTGCGAACATTTGGATTCAAGTGCATAGGATAAACAAAGTCTACATTCGGGTATTTATTTCTCAAGTCACGTATGGCTGTTACCATATGGATAAAACCCTCACCAAAGTTCTCGCGACGATGACCAGTTATGAGCACTAGTTTCTTTCCATATTCAAGCCTTGAAATGTCATAACCAGCATTGGCAAGTATCTTGGCTTGTTCCGCAGCCAGTACCTTGTCATTTTTCAACTTATCCACAACTATATGGAGCGCGTCAATCACTGTATTACCAGTGATATAGATATTGCCATGAGCCTTTTCCTCAACCAAGTTCTTCTCTGACAATGGCGTCGGCGAGAAGTTATAAGTGGCAATACGACCAGTAATCTGACGGTTCATTTCTTCTGGCCATGGAGAGTATATATTATGTGTGCGAAGTCCAGCTTCTACATGACCTACAGGTATTTGCTGATAGAAAGCGGCAAGAGCTGCAGCTGTTGACGTAGTGGTATCGCCATGCACAAGCACCACGTCTGGCTTACATTCCTTAAACACATCACGCATACCAATAAGCACACGAGCCGTAACATCAGTAAGGTCTTGTCCTTGTTTCATAATGTTAAGGTCGAAGTCGGGCTTCACATCAAAGATTGTCAATACTTGGTCAAGCATTTCTCTATGCTGACCTGTCACACACACAATTGTTTTGAATTCATTAGGATGTTTCTGGAACTCCTTTACCAATGGGCACATTTTGATTGCTTCTGGGCGAGTTCCGAAAACTAACATTATTGTTTTCATACGAGTGAATTTTTACAAAATACTATAACCGAATAAGTTGATATGGAAGTAATGATTTTGATTAATACAATTATCCTTGATCATCTATTATCATTGCAGATTTCTGCACCAAATAACCCACAATCTTTTCGGCACGATCAATTGGTAAATCTGAGAATTTTTCTTTTGTAAGAATATCCATCAACTCACAATAAATTGGATTAATTCGATTATCTGGGTATTCATCACCATTTATATTTATAACTTTAGTTCTTTTATTTTGGGGTGCTATAATATTCACAACTAAATCAACAATAACACCATTTATTACTTGACCTGCTAAAAATTCTGCACGCCCTCGATCTTTTGCAATTTTGTTCATGACAGCTATAGGACATTTGCATGGGGTTATATACCTAAATCGTTCAACAGCATCGAAAAAAAATAGAAGTATTGGTGTTACTCATAATATAGTATTTATTTTACGAAATAATACTTTGCATACCACTCCGCAAACTTTCTCAACCCTTCCCTTAAGCTTGTGTTGGGCTTGAACCAGAAGTCGTGCTCCAATGGTGTGGTGTCGGCATAGGTCACCGGCACGTCGCCCGGCTGCATTGGTACAAGTTCCTTGTGGGCGTCAAAGTCATAGTCTTTAGGCAACACTCCTGCACGAACAAGTTCTTCTTGTAGGATGGTTACGAAGTCAAGGAGGTTTTCGGGATGGTTGTTGCCTATGTTGTATATTTTATAAGGTGGAATAGGCAAACCGTCCTCGCCGTTCCGCCTTTCCGGTGCGTGCTGCATTACGCGGACAACGCCTTCTACGATGTCATCAACAAAAGTAAAGTCGCGCTTGCAGTTGCCATAATTGAATATCTTGATTGTCTCGCCTTTCACTAACTTGTTGGTAAAGCCAAAATATGCCATGTCGGGACGACCGGCAGGACCATAGACTGTGAAGAAGCGCAAACCTGTAGAAGGTATGTTGTAAAGTTTGCTATACGCGTGCGCCATCAACTCGTTGCTCTTCTTGGTGGCTGCATAAAGAGATACGGGGTTGTCTACCTTATCGTCTGTAGAATATGGAACTTTCTTGTTGCTGCCATATACAGAAGATGAAGAGGCATATACAAGATGCTCTACTTCGTGATGACGACAAGCTTCAAGGATGTTGTAGAAACCAATAAGGTTGCTCCGGATATAAGCATCTGGATTGGTAATGCTGTATCGTACACCGGCCTGAGCTGCAAGGTTTACAACAACTGCTATGTTGCTTTCGGTAAAGATTTTTTCTACAGCTTCCTTATCCGCAATAGAAGCATGGACAAACCGCCATACATCTTCTTTAGAACACGAATTACCATGAACTAATTCTTCGGCTATCGTTTCTATCTCTTTCAGCCGCTCATACTTGATGTTGACATCATAGTAATCGGTAATTGAGTCAATGCCGATTACTTTTATATCCTTTACATCATGGAAAAGACGCTTAACCAGGTTGCTGCCGATAAAACCTGCAGCACCTGTTACAAGAACAGTCTTGCCTTCAAGGTTTACATTATATTCCACCATGGCTTAATCTCTCCTGAAAATGTCTCGTGTATATACCTTGTCCTTAACATCGTCAAGGCAGGAGTCGTAGCGGTTGGCGATGATGGCGTGGCTTTCTGCCTTGAACTTGGCCATGTCGTTAACCACCTTGCTGCCAAAGAATGTTGTGCCGTCTTCAAGCGTGGGTTCGTAGATGATAACCTCTGCACCCTTTGCTTTGATGCGTTTCATTATGCCTTGGATTGCGCTCTGACGGAAATTAT
>ERZ808252.170-NODE-170-length-68023-cov-73.866290_pt1 | contig 68023 bp, 106 predicted proteins | sample MGYA00521242_ERZ808252 | MGnify/ENA primary metagenome ERZ808252 (study PRJEB31516, sample SAMN03275581) | gut metagenome | biome: mammalia-associated habitat; material: feces | host: Papio cynocephalus | place: Kenya | collected 2012-08-07 ... | reverse complement strand
TTATATTTATCCATCATTTTAACTTGTCAAAAAAAGATCGGTTTTAAACCACCGATCTTAGTTTCACTTAAACTGTGAAATTTAATTTTAGGCATTAATCGCCTTAGAAAGTGCCTTCCGAAGACCACCAAGTGTATATGCACCAGAACGAATCATCGAACTGTCAGACACAGAAAACTTACGAGAACCATTCTTTGTTTCAGTTGCTGCCTTCTTAAGCGTCACTGTTCCAAAAAACTTATCATATGTTGACCGTCCAACTGTCAGCTTATTGACACGTGACATAAACGACTTCATGATTTCATTTTGGATTTCTGTATTCATTTTATTATTTATCTTTCTTTTATTTTTCTTTATTGATTTGATTTACATATATATTATAACAAAAAACTTTAAATAAGTTAACTAAAATTTTTAATTAAAATATAAATTTCATAAAATATTAATCCATTTCATTATAGTACCACCATTATATCCATTTCATTATAGTATCACTATTATATCCTTTTTTCCAAATCCACCATGCATATGCTACAGCAGAACCACCAGTGAAAATGCCATTTTTGCCACATTCATATCGTTTTGAAGCAATATAAACTGTTTTAGGTGGATTTTCTGAAAATAGCTTTCTTCTATTTTGACCTTCAGCAAATGTAAGTTTTAGAAACATTGCTACTTTATTGCCAGTTGGAATGATTGACAATGCTTTTTTAACAAATTCTTTTGCATATTTGTATGGAGGATTTGTTATAATGTCTCCATTCCAATCTGTGATATCATTACTTAAAAAATCTACATTTGCTTCACCATAACCTCTATTGATTAAGTCTTTAGATACAACATTATAACCATGGTTTTCTAGACATTTTGAAATATGTCCTGCACCACATGCTGGTTCTAGAATATTTTTGTCAAAATTTTCGTATTTTAATAGCTCTTCAACTGCATTAGGATCAGTTGCATAAAAATCATTTTCTTCTCTTTCATCTTTGCAATGATTTGAAGCTCCAATGATTTTAAATACACTTTCATTGTTTTTCATATTGTTTTAAAAAGGCAACCAAATGGTTGCCAACTTTTTTAATCCTTAAAAATCTTTGTGATTTTTTCTAAAGCATCAGAAACATCAGATAATGTCTTAATAACAGAATCAGATTTAGTATTCTTAGGTTTTTCCTTTTCTTCTTCTGAACCATCAGTCACCGGAACATCAATCCGATTGCTTGGCTTTTCAGCTTCAATAGGAATCTTCTTGTCATTTTGTTCAGGTGTTGATTTCACATATGGAATCACCTTATCTAACACTTCATTCATCTTTTCAAGTGTTTCATGAATTGAATACCGCCGCTTCTTTGGCTTGGCATTTGCCTTAGCTTCATTGTAAGCCTTCTTAGCACGTGCCTTGTCAATCTTAGCTTCAGCTTCAGATACATTTTCAATTTCAGAAAATGCATCAATATTCTTGATAAACTTGTTGAAGATACATTTCTTAAGCTTGCCATTGACATCAAAATTAGAGAACATACGCTTTACAATAGCATAAAGCACTGCTACTTCCTTAGACTGAGCAGTTGGAACCTTGATAATTGAACCGTCAGAAAGAGTCTTATCTTCTAGAGCAATTGAATCATGCTTTGAATTCTTCACAACAATCTTAGATCCATCTGCAAAAAATACGATTGTAGTAAGAATTGGATTTGGTGTATTTTCATCAGATGTCCGATAAATAATTCGCTGAAGATGAGGAAATGTGCAATTGTTTTCTTCAAACTCCCAGAATGCAACATCAGCCTGATGTCTCTGTTCAAAATTTGAATCATTATTGACTGTGATATAACGTGTATACATTATTTATCTCTTTCTATTTGATTTAATTTACGTATATATTATAACATTTTGTTTGCAAAAAGTTAACTAAAAATTTTAGGCCATATTTTTTCTAGGCCTTGTATTTTATTCTGGCTTCACATATGGCTTAACTGCATTCTTTGTGTTTGCACCAGGTCGTGGAGTCTTTCGCTTGGAAGCATTCTTAGCTCGCCGAGTAAGTTCACGATCATATATATTGTTCTTTCCACCAGCTTTAACACTTGCTTGATGCAATGCTTCATTGCTCCATCCCCAAATTGCAGGCTTTGTTCCTGGACCAATAAGTCCAGCAAAATACAAATCTTTAGAACTTCTATTCTTTAGATACTTCTGAAATAAACCTCTTACGTATTTCATATTTATAATTTTTCCTTTATGTTTAAAATTTCAAAAAATGTTCAATTATATATCCAATTGCTACAAATGAACCAATTCCACAAAACCACATTAAAACTTTTATAAATTTGATTTCATATCGTATGCAATATATTGCTTCTAGAAGTGCATTAAAAAATTCAGCATCTTCAATAGACAAAAATTGATGTTCAGAAATATTCTTTAGAAGAATATCTGGTCTCCATGTATAAAACCATGTACCAGCTATTTTTCTCATTTCAAGATATTCAATCAATTCAGGACTTATTGTTTTTGTAGATATATAACTATCTTTAGCTAATTTATCATATATTATTGAAAGTTCTTGAAATGCTTTTGTATTTGATATAATCTTCTTCATGATATATTTTACTGTTTATCTGAAACTTCTTCATTGTTTAAAGCTTCTTTATTGACAGTTTTTTCAAGTTTAGCAATTTTAGTCTTATTGTTGAAATGAAAAATCTGTTGGCCTACCAATGCAATTAGTTTAGACTTATCTATAGTAATATCATCAAGTGTTACACCATTTGTGCTGACATAATCTGTGACAACATATTTTGCATTGTCATTATATGTTTTCTTTGTTGCTTTATATCCATTGACAATTTTCAGAAAATCATCCCAAGATACAATCTTCTTAAGCTTATTCTTATACCATGCTGCACCTTTTGCATTTGTATCATTGTTGTCATATGCAATAGATGAATATTTTGTTAAACCAGGAAAAGACCATGGCTTTACACGATTTTCATCTAGAAGCATTGTATTAGCTTCATTTTCTAGATCTGAAATTTTGTCAATTCTGCCACCATAGAAATATTCAGATTTATTTCTAGCATGACTTTCAGTATGAGCAAAAAACACTAGTGTCAAGCAAGTATCATCATTCAACTTGCAACAAACACCCTTCATAAGGGAAACTTCATTTGAATCTTTATTTGCCATAATTTATACTTTTATATTTGTATTTTAACTTACGTCTTTTACATATATATTATAACAAAAAATCTATTAGAAGTTAACTAAAAAATCATCAAACTTCAAATTTATTTTTTGTAGATTCAGAAGCTTTGTTTTCTTCTAAAGAATTCTTAACTTTCTTAGTTTTTTTAGTCTTTTTAACAGTCATTTTATATTCATACTTTAGTTGTTTAATTTCACGTTTAACTGCTTTTAAATCCTTTTCAATTTCTTTCTTATAATCTTTAAGCTGTTGTAGTTTAATTTTAAACTTATCCATCTGATTTTTCCTTTATATATATATTATAACAAAAAAATTGCAATAATTAACTAAAATTTTTGGAAGTGAGAAGTGGAAGTTGAACCACTATAAATAGATTTGCAGTCCACTACCTAACCGTTCGGTCATCTCATTATATTTTAAACATATATATAATAATTATATATATTATAACAAAAAATCTATTAGAAGTTAACTAAAAATTTCAATATATTGTTTTTTCATTGATTATTTTTTCAAATGTCTGACATCCAAGTAGACATCTACAAAGCGATAGTACTTGTTTAGCACATTCACTTGTTTCATTTTTCACAATTCTTGTGATTTCATATATGATTTCTTTTTCATCTCCAGTCAATTTCATAGCATATTTCCTTTCATATTTAAATTGTACAAATTATTTAAAAAATTTTTAATAAAATTTTAACAATTCTTTTGAAAAAACATTATTTTTTTTTGTAAATAATTTTAAATATTTTTAATGTACAATAAACTTACAATGGAAAATAATCAACACTCAGCTGAGTATCTAATGAAACGAATGATAATTAAATATATGCGATATATCAAAACAACATATGGAGAAGAAGGTTTAAAAAAATTACGAGCAGATGGTTGTTATTTTCCACCTAAAGTTGAAGTTTTGAAACGTGCACGATTAGCTAATCCAGATTTCAATGGTTGAATAGATATATTGAAATATTTCATCCGTTCATTTCTGGACAATTTCAAATATATTTAAATATGAAAAGTTATCCATATGGATAACTTAAGTGAATCACTTTTAGTTAAAAATATTCACTTTTCATTTTGTTCTGCATCTATAATCTGCTGATAACGTTCATCTAAAGATAGTTCTTTTGGCTGTTTATCATCTGAACTTGAACATGCACCAATAATCAATGCTAATCCAAAAAGAATACTAAAACACGTTGCAATGACTTTAAAAATATCTTCACTTGAAACATCTATGAAACATGAAATAATCCATGCGATAAACTTAAGTATTATTCCAATAATTCCAATGAAAAGCACTAAACCAATAATACCAACTATCATTTTGTATTTTCCTTATCAATAAGATTTTTTAAATTTTGCATCAAGTTTTGATGTATCAGATTGCTTAACGATTTTGTTTATGATTTTGCAATTTTTTATAACTTTAAATGAATTAGGTTGAATTTCTACAGTTTTTACACCTGTCAAAAATACTGTTTCTATTTGAACAACATATATTTCTGTTTCATTAGATGAATTTGTTATAACTAACGTTTTTGAGAAACCTTCATTAGTATATAAATCTTTAAGATTACATGCTTTAACTAAAACAAGTACTATAGATAAATATAGAAAAAATACTACAGCTATTACTGAAAATATTTGACTAGGTGTTTCAAAAATATTTTTTTTATAAAATGCTATTATTCCAAATATAATTGAAATTACAAATAAAATAAGACTTATTGAAAAAAATGTTAGTGACACGTTCATATTCCTTTCTAGAAAACCCAGACAGTTGACTTATGCCAACTGTCTAGCAACAACCAGATTAAAGACTCTTAAGATAATTTTCAATATCTTGATTTGACATGTTTTCATTAGATGGAGTATCAAGCATAGTTTCAAGCTTGACGGATTCACGAAGTTCATCATCTTTTAGCTTTTCGATAGACAATGTCACATCAGAATTTCCTACACCATTAATGTCTTCAACAATTGAATTGACTGCCTTTAGAGTATCTACACATTCCTTCTTAGATTCTAGAGATGCAATATTCATCTTACTCTTAGACATATTTGACTTGATTAGATTTAGCGACTGATTAAGCTTGGCAATTGCATTTGAATAAGCAATATTCATGTTATTGAAGTTTTCAATTTGAGCTAATGTCAATTCATACTGTTCTCGTGTCCGAGCAAATGCATGAGGATCTGATGTTCCAATCTCCTGGAGTTTGGACCTAAGAATATCAGCTTGCTGCACAGCATATGCTGCTCGACGATTTGCAACTGCCTGTTCTACCTTAAACTTCTGCAGAGATTCCATACAATCAACTTTCTTGTCATGAAGTTCAATATATAGTTGCTTATAATTGTCAACAGTAAACTCTTCATTAAGCTTATCATCAACATTATGCTTTACCCTGTAATATGCACCCTTCACTCCTGGAAACAGGAATACAACTAATGCAATTACACCTACTATTATCGCGATTTTCTTTATCATTTTTATTTTTCCTTTTGTATTTTAATTATAATAAAAAATAGATATATTGTTAACTAATTTTTTAAAAAACTCTATATAGTTTTTCTGATGTAGCAAATACACTTGGTTTAGGACTTTCTACTTCATATACATTTTTTAATGTGAATAGTCTATTTCCCTTAATTGGCATACTAGCTAGACCACCAATACGTTTTTGGAATATATCTTTTGCTATATTAATATTCATAGCAGTTTTTGATTTTACAAAAAATACTCTAACAATGTCATTAACATTATATTTCTTTCCTTTCCAATCAACAAATGGTGTTACACAAACTTCAGTACATTGATCTTTAGATTTAAATATAATGCTAGACTGATTGTATTTTTGTCCTAATTCAATTGCTTTATTCAATGAAATATCATAAATCATTAAAATACGTTCATCTGATGTTATGATTTTATTTGTTTTTTCATCAGTTTCAGCCCATCTAGAAATAAATTCAGAAAATCTAAGTTTTAATTTGGTTTTGACAATCTGTTTAAGTTCAAACAAAAGACTACGATTTTCACATTCAGATCCTTCACTTCTATATATAGAAATCATTGCAAGAGTTTTATTGTCTGACAAATGATTCATTAATCGAGTTGTTGAAATTTCATTAAGCATTTGATCAATCATCCCATGTCACAAGTGTAGCTATAGCTTTAGCTAAAAACGATAGGCCTTCTTTAAGCTCATCTTTGAATAGTTCAATATTGTAATCTTCATCTGCATCATAATCTTCATCTTTGCATAGAAGATGTGCAAGAATTATTCCTAATGTATAACAAATATCATTTATTTGATAGCATATACTAGAATCATAATCAAACCATTCACAATGCCATCTCATCTTTTCTTCAATAGTTTCTAGATTATTGATAGCTTTTGCAATCTTATCAGCAATTTTGTCTTTATTGTCATTAAAAGAAAAGCTACATAAATTGTAAGTTTCATTTAACTTGTTCATAATAGAAACAAGTTCTTTTAGGCTTTGGTCTTTTCTTTCCTGATTTACAACATCAAGACGTTCAATCTCTTTTTTATCAGTTATGTCATTTTGTTTCATTTCAATATTCCAAGAAATTTTAGGCCTCTTTTATAAGATTTATTCATCAATACAATAAATTTCTTTTCATTTTGTTTAATATTTTGTAGGCCTTAATTTAAATATTTAATATACTTTAGTATTAACTTTTGAAATATTATAGGCATTCATTTAATATATCCTCATATTAAATTATAATATACAAAATTATACGCGCTTATTAATAAGCGCGTATTTGCGTATGCATTATGCGCGATTTGCTTTTTTAATCCACTTTTTAGTTTTAATATCGAAAATCGCAATTGCAGCAGTTGGATTAAATTTTGGATAAATATGTTTAAGCTTATATGCATTTTCATAAATTGTGCAATCTTCGGCTTTATATATTGCTAAAGCACAATCAGAAAGTGTTAGATTATAAAACTCAAGTGCCTGATTTAATTGCCGAATATTAGTTAATTTCCGAATTTTTGCCAGATCTTTAGTTAGTGCTTTTGCATTAGTTAGCGTATCAGCGCCATCCAAATAATATGCTGCAGTGCGATTTATATAAAAACCATCTCTATATCTATCAAAATCTTTAGGTGTTTTATTTACGCAAATTATATTATAATTTTTTAGTTCCATATTATTATCTCCATTAGTTGTTCGATTTACATATATATTATAACAAAAATTCTAGATAAAGTTAACTAAAATGTTCTAGAAAAATGAACTGTTCAGGATTTAAACTGTCAATATAGATATATACCATTTCCAGAACCGTTTAATCCATGAAGGATTCATCTCAAAAACATACTAAAAAGGTTGCCATTATAGGCAACCAAAAAACTTTTAACTAATATGATAAGTTTTTTTAAAGTGTAAAAAGATTAATCTTATCTGGTTTAATTCCAAAATAATCTTTTACTTTATGTTTTTCAAAACCTCCATGAGAATATTCTGGGATATCTAACTTACGTTTACCAAGATCTTCTATATAATCTAGATTAGATACATAAGTTATTAAAGGCTTAATTTTATTTTTAAACAATTCATTAATCTTATTAGCGATTTTTTCATATTCATCTTCATTATTATCATCTATTTTCCAATCATAATCATAGAAAAATATCAGATGTTTTTCCAATTCATTTATAAAATTTTTAAGATCGTTTGTTATTAAAGTATAATTTAGTAAAAATTTTGTCAAATATTTAAGCAATTTACTTTTCAATGCTGTTAATTTATCATCTAAAAAGCTAATATCTTCTAATTGATATTTAAAAGCTTGTTCACATATTTTATTATGCAAGTTAATATACTTGACAAGTTGATCTATGAAGATTATAAACAACTGTTCAGTTTTTTCATCTTTAATAATTGATTTGTAATTCATAAAATATAAAAACATTAATTAATATTAATATTAATATTTACTCATTTCAATATTTATTGATGAGAAAAATGCCATGCCACGTCTTCAGTGTGGCATAGAGTTTACTCTTGAAATTTAATCAAAATCCAAGCAATGTCAATTGCAAACTAAGTTCAGTTCTTGTTTTACAATTAGGAAATTTTTCTAGTCTATCAATTGTTTGAGGTGAAAGCTTAGTATTTTCTTTATAATACTTTTTCAAATCAGTTTTTCTAAGTTCATTTTTAATGAAATCAAATTCATAGATAAATCGATTTACAACTTTAGCAGTTAGTTTGTCAGTATCTGAAATTATCGACATGATAAGTGTATCATCAACGTAAATCATATGCATATGATAAATAACTGTAGTAATAACATATTTACATGGCTTAACTTTATATATAGCTGTATTTCCTAGATATGCCAAAATTTGCTTAAGCAAATCAATTTTATCATTAGTTTTCATATAAAATTCTGTATATAAATGCCACAAATTTGTGGCACAATGCTTATTTAACAATCATATAATCACTGCGATTAAAATAATGATTGTATTTTTTGAACAATTGTGTATTAATCGAATTAAACAAATCATTTTTATCCAAAACATAATTCAAATTAATTTCCACAAGTTCATTTGAATCAGCTGCAATTCCGAAATCCGAAAAATTTTTTTTCCAAACAATTTCAATAGTAGTTTTCATATTAGTTATCTCCGTTAGTTGTTCGATTTACATATATATATATATTATAACAAAAAAGCTTGTATAAGTTAACTAAAATGTTCTAAGAAAATGAATTGTCCATGATTTAAACCGTCAATATAGATATATACTATTTCCAGAACCGTTTAATCCATTAAGGATTCATCTCAAAAAACTATAAAAAGGTTATCCTTAAAGATAACCTTAAATTATTTAAAATCAAAATTCCTTATAGACTCGATGAAAAATATTTTTAGTCTTTAACTTAGAAGAAATAATTTCAGCATCAACTTCACTAAAATTTTTAGCTTTAGCAGGATCTGATGTTGTTTCAAACTTAAGTTCATAATCACTATCAACAGTGATATTGCTTAAGAAACCAGTATTGTCTAGACCATTCACAATATATATTTCCATTTTATGTTTTTCCTTTAATTTAATTCAAATTCAAACTTACAATATATCATATACAAATATATATCAATGAACAAAGCAAATAAATTAAATATTGCAATTGATGAAAATACAATTATAAGTGGACAATTCAACTTAGCGCAAATTAAACTTATAATCAATGAAGACACTATCATAACGATGATATAAACAGGAAAACAACTAAAATCTACATTTCTTTTCCTCATCATATAATAAGCATAAAACTTAAATATGCTATTTTTTCTATATTTCGGATATCCAAGTATCATCATTTTAAGTCTAAATTCAGAAAAAGTTTCAACTTCATTATAGACTTTAAACATTGCTTTAAGTTCTTCATGTTGTTTTTTCTTCAACTGTGCTTTTTTCAACTCAGTTTCAGTTGTATAGTTCATAGCTATAATTCAATCAAAAATGGTGCGCATGACTGGATTCGAACCAGCAATGTATCTTACGTCTCAGATTTTGAGTCTGATGTGTCTCGCCATTTCACCACATGCGCTTTTAAATTCATATATATTTTACATATATATTATAACAAAAAATCTAGAAAAAGTTAACTAAAAAATTCAATTAATGAAAACTGTTATCACATATGACACCTTCTTGCTATTAAATAGCTCAAGTACCTCTAAGGATAACCAAAACATTATTTATAAGGAAAGTGAACACATGTCAAATAGATCTGTTTTTCCATCGATTACAAACCTATGGCACATATTCAGAAATATTTGTTTTGAAATTCATAATCAAATTGTTTCGTGTGAATTTATAATCAAATTTTGAAACAACACCTTCAAATCCATTCAACTTGAATTCTTCAAACATGTCTCGAAGCAGTTTCATTTTTTCTTCTTTGTCTTTTTGTCTTTGTTTTTCAGTTTCTAGCTTCTAGATGTTTTTCTTTTCAAGTTCATCAAAACCTTTTTTCAAATGTCTACCTTTAATCCAACCTTCAGGAAGCGGCAGATTTTCATCCCATATTTTAGACTACTTCAAATAAAAATTGCAAATCCAAATTTTCTTATGCATTGGATTTTTTTGAAACATCATTGATGTACGTAATTTTGCATATTTGATTTTAAGTTTTTCATATAACCTAGAATTAAATTTGAAAGATCTTCTGCCATATGCTCTTCCATATTTCATGCAATGAAAAGCATATAGCATTTTTTTGACTTGAATCTAGTCATTAGTCTGCTCAGCTATTTTCAACAATATCATATGTGCAATATAATGCTACCTAGCTGTCAATTTAACTAGATTTGTCTCATCATTACTGCCACCTAAAGATCTTGGCACAATATGATGAACTTCAAAATATTGATTAGCATCAAATGTCTATAATGTACATGAACTAATCAATTGTCTATAAATATATTGATAATTCATTAAAATGGTTGTCCCATCCCCTTTGCCACGAGGAACCTTCTGGGTTAGAGCCAGACTTGCTATTAGGCATTACAATATGGGACATTCGTAAAAATCGAATGGTCGAGCTATCCAGATTCGAACTGGAAAAATGTCAGATTAGAAATCTGATGGAGTATCCATTGTCCCATAGCTCGAAAAAAAATGGTACTCCAAGAAAGACTTGCACTTTCTACCTGATGCTTATAAGGCACCTGCTCTAACTAGGTGAGCTATTGGAGTGTTGAAAATAAAATGATCTAACTATCAGATAATAGCTGATAGTCTTCTTGCTTCAACCTCTCAGCTTCAATTTGGAGATAAAGATAGTGTGAATAAATTTAGCTGAAAGTCCACAAGCGTAAGTTCCATGCGACCCACATGTACATGTTTGTTTTTTTAAATCGAAAAAGGATCTGGTTGATATGCACAGTGGCTCTTTCTTTGTGCAATGAAAAATATTATCAACCTTCATGTTTAAGCAATAACATAGGATTCATGAGGAGGAACATGAAGTTATTGCTGACACCATGCTTAAGTTTTGCGTGATCCAACACATACAACAATATCAAGTTCAGAAAGGAGATAACACACATGATATTGTTAATTTCAACCAACAACGAATCAACCAACTAACTTATCAAAGAACATTTGTCAATATTTCAATCAACAAATTAAATTATACTCAGTTGAAAATGAAATATTAATTAAATTCTTTAATTATTTATATTTATATAATATTAAAATTTTTATTTTAAATAAACTTTTTAATAATATTTAAAGTAAATAAATATATTAAAAGTAAATACAATCATGACAACGATTAAATTGAAATTAGAAAATGAAATAGATATTCTGAAAGAACAGAAAGTTTTCAGCAATATTGTTCGTCTTTCATTTAATCGTTTTCAAGATGGATTCAAAGAAAAAGATATTAGAACTTTTTTAAAAGATAAATTTGAAGGTTGGAATTCATGGTTTATTCAATGTGGAATAAAAGTAGGACAACAACTGTTTCAGAAACATAAAGACAAACATATTGTTTTTGGTGGAAAACATAATCTGAAACAATATCTTAAAAAACAAATATCAAAAGAACAATTCAAAGAAAAAAGACTGTTTCCTGTCACAATTCAAGGTGAACAGATTCATCATGGAAATAGACTGTTTGATTTTTATTTTGATGAAAATGAAATTGTTTTCAAGTTATCAAGAGAAGACCATAGAATTCTAAAATTCAAAACTCCACATAAGAAAATCAGAAACAATTTAACAAGACTTCAAGAACTAGTCGACAATAAACAAATAACAATAACAGTCTCCTTGACAAAAGAAAACATTTATTTGACTTTTGATGAAACAAAGATAACTGATTGTAATTTCAAAAATCTAAAAACAAATAGAGTTCTTGGAATTGACATGAATCCTAACTATATTGGTATGTCTGTCTTGGAATTTGATGAAAACAATGAGTTTAAGATTCTTGAAAAGAAAGTTTTTGATTTAAGCAAATTAACCAAAAAATCAGGAAAATCTTCATCAGACAAGAAATCAAAATATCTTGTGAATAAACTTAGATTTGAAACTATCCAAATAGCACATGATATAGCTAATCTTGTTGATTATTGGAAATGTGACAAGGTAGTTATTGAAGATTTGTCAATTAAAAGTTCCGATAAAAAACAAGGAAAGTATTTCAATAGATTATGCAATAATGTATGGAATAGAAATTTGTTTATCAATAAACTGAAAAGTTTAAGTCTTTTATGTAATTTCAGTTTAGTTGAAGTCAATCCTTGTTATAGCTCATTCATTGGAAACATCATGTATGGAAATGAAAACACTCCAGACATGGTTGCTTCATCAATAGAAATAGCAAGAAGAGGATACAGAAAGTTTGAGAAAAGTTGGTTCTATCCAAATATCAAAGATGAAAGAATAGATGAGCCATGGAAGCAAACACTATCTGGATTTGATAACTGGAAATCAGCTTTTCAGGAAATCAAAAAATCGAAAGTGAAATATCGGTTTCTGCTTCAGGATTATATCCAAAATGCAGTTTTCAGTAAATTCTATAGTCAAAAACAATTATTTAAATACAGTTTTATTTAATTGACTAAAGTTTTTATATTTTAACAAAAATTTTCAAATGGTAGCAGATGTGGGAATTGAACCCAACGAGTGATTTCTCACGGAAGCTTATGAAACTTCTGACTTTGACCTCTAGTCTAATCTGCAATTGAAATGGTCGGAAAGGAGAGATTTGAACTCTCGATCTTCTGTTCCCAAAACAGACGACTTAACCAGACTAGCCTACTTTCCGAAAAATGGAGCCCACAGTCTGAATCGAACAGACAATGGCTGATTACAAATCAGCAGTTTTACCATTAAACTATACGGGCAAAAAAATGGCAGTCCATCTGAGAATCGAACTCAGCTTTCAAGCATGAAAAGCTTGCGTCCTAAGCCACTAGACGAATGGACCACACATAACTTTGATTTTAATTTAAATTGTTCGAAAGACAGGATTCGAACCTGTGACCTAATGATTAACAGTCATTTGCACTACCGCTGTGCTACTTTCGAATATAAATCAATTAAATGTCAATTTACGATATTTAAGCAGCTTAAAATTTAAGCATACTTAAGAGTCATTTTGAAATTGACAAAGTCAAACTCTAAATTTGGCGGAGAGACTGAGATTCGAACTCAGGAATCCTTTCGGATCAACGGTTTTCAAGACCGCCGCATTCAACCGCTCTGCCATCTCTCCAAAATAAAAACATTCAATTTTCAAAGATCAATGTTGAATTTCAATCAACAAATATATTATATCAAAAATATTGATATAAGTTAACTAAAAAGCAACTTATCTTCAAAATAAATTGCTAACGTTAAAATGGAGTCCACAATCCGACTCGAACGGATATCTATTTATTAAGTTGACAAATAAATTCACACTTACTATCATTTGAATAAATAAATATACATATAATCCGACTCGAACGGATATCTACTTATTAAGTTGATTGCAGCAATCAACAGTTCTGCCTATTAAACTATATACACATATCTTCAACCTCAAATTGAATAGTTAAGTTGTACATACAAATTCATATTATCAACAGTTCTGCCAATTAAACTATGTGGACAAAATTGATTTCAAAGATCAATGTTGAATTTCAATCAACAAATATATTATATCAAAAAATCATAAACATGTTAACTATTTTTTTTCATTATTTTCAAAAATTAAAACAACTCAATGAAATAGACTTTTCACAATGTCATCATAATCCAAAATCTTGAAATCTTTGGACTTGAAATATTTCCTATACATCAAATACAACTGTTCAATTATTGCATCAGTCAAATCACCTTTGTCATCCAGATGGTAGACATCTATAGACAACGATTCTTCAGTTCCACGTTGAATATGCAAATCAGGAAAATCCTTAAGCCATTTGATCTCGACATCAATTTTCATAGCATTTATCTCTATTAGTTGTTCAATTCACTTAAATTTCGACTAAATAAACATGTCCAATAATCAAAAATCCATATTTATCTTCAAATTCAAATTCTCCACCTGAAAACGAATCATTGTTTTTATCGATAATGAGATCTTCAAATTTACGCGTTTTTTCAATGCTTTCGTTAGAATGAAGATCTTTGATGCATTTGTCAAAATTCAACTTCAATTCATCAAGATTTTTTGAAATAATAACATCAGGATCAAACTCATTTATTTCAACTTCTTTCGTTTGAATAATGTAAAGTTTCATTGTATTTATCTCCATTAGTTGTTCAATTTACATTAATATTATAACAAAATTTCTAGAGAAAGTTAACCAAAATAAACAATAAATCAAACTTCACAGATATTCATATTGTCATCATAAAAGTAAATATGTTTATAACCAACAATATTAAGCATACGAAAACAATTTGCACAAGGTGCACTATTCTTGCAATGATTGTTTTTGTCAATACGAATATTGTAAAAATCTAGATTTGAACAATCTTCTAAACCAAGTCTAAACAAAGCACTCATTTCAGAATGAAGACTTGGAACATATGAATCTTCACCATATTTAAGGTATTTAGTTCTAAGTTTAGGAATATAACGAGTCATAATCCGCTGATAGTTGTTTTGACCAATGGCTATCAACTTAGATTTTTTAGCTACAAAAGTGAAATTCAATGTACGTCCATTTGAAGTAGCTCCTTTTGAATATAAAGCTTTTGCGATATTGACATATTTATGCATACGATTTTTTACGGTTTTTGATTCGACAAGCTTAGCATTGTCAAGCGTAAAATAATGTTTAGATTGAATCGCAGCAGAAATATTATGCATACATAAATATTATAACAAAAAATCTATTAGAAATTAACTAAAATATAATTTTTCATCAATATATTTCACTTTGAATATTTTTTCTTTTGGCAATCTAAGAATCGATTCAATATATTTGATTATTTCATCTTCACTGACAATTTTATAATTCCAAACATCTACTCCACAATTGATATTCAGAACTGAATTGTCTAGATCAAGACAATGTTTCCATTTATTATGTACATGTCCACAAAGTCTAATATCACCTGGAAGAAATTGGTTTTTTGCATGGCTATCATATGAAGGATAATGTCCAACTGAAACAGATGGAAATCTTTTTCCTAAACTTATTCTCATGCTTTCACATAAAGATTTGACTTTATTGTTCAAATCATGGTTACCATGGATATTGACAAATGTAGCAGGTATTATAGACAAAATATCTTTTGGTTTCTTATTAGAACCATTAATTGGTAAACCATATTGCTTACTATGTGAATCTTGTTTATAGCAAAATAAATCACCAATATGAATAATTGTGTCATCAACAGTTGCACGTTGGCAAGCAGATCGAAGTAATGCAGAATCATGAGCTTCAATAGTTTTAAATGGTCTATTTTCAAAATGCAATATTGCTTGCATTCCTAAATGCCAATCAGATGTAAACCAACGCCTTGCCATTGAATATAATGTACAAAAACATTATTTTTTTGTCTGACAATCTTTGTGAATCAGATACAAACCAATACTAGAAATAATCAAACTGATTATAGAAACAATTGCACAAGATATATAAACAATATTTTCAACAGTCATTTTCATAATCTCCGTTTACATATATATTATAACAAAATTTCTAGAAAAAGTTAACTAAAATATTCTAGGAAAATGAACTGTTCAAGATTTAAACCGTCAATATAGATATATACTATTTCCAGAACCGTTTAAACCATGAAGGATTCATCTCAAAAACATACTAAAAAGGTTGCCATTATAGGCAACCTTGCAATATATCACTTATTGTCCATTTTAATGACATCTCCAAATGTACATTCAGATTCATTTCCATCTTTAGAAATTACCCACAACACTGGAATATTGCAAATATTTTTATCAATTTTTTCAATGTAACCATCAGTGAAAACAATCAAGCCATCAATTTCATGTTCACCAAGATCATTTTGAGCTTGAATGGTTTCAAAAGCAGGTGTCAAATAAGTTCCACCACCACCTTCAATTTCAATGTCTTCATGTTTCAATGCATTGTATTGATCGTAAGTCTTGATAGACTTGACTTCAGTATCACACTGGCAAACAGTAAGCTCATAGTTGTTGAAGCAGCTTACAATTGCATTTAGCTCAGAAATGAACTGTATCATATCATCACTAGTAGAACCACTAGTATCAATAATTACACCAAGTTTAATAATGTCACCAGAATGAGAAGGCAGATATGTTCCACCATAAATAAACCGACGATTAGGAATATTCCAATTGACTTTGTTGTCAATAGACTTTGTGATGAACTTCTGAAGTGCTTCTTTCCAGTTCACCTTAGGTGTAAGCAATTTTTTGATGATAGATTTGATATGATTAGGCAATTCACCACGCTGACGTTCATATTGCTGAGCAGCCATAGAAACAGTCGACTTCATTTCAGAGTCAATGTTCGGCTTGACATTTGGAACAAAGTCAGGATCTTTTCCAACTTCACCATATCTGTCAATTCGCTTTTCATTGCTAGATTCATCAGCAATGTCATCTTTGTAGATATGCTTGTCAATTTGCTTAGGATTGTTTTGGTTTGAATTTTTACACTTCGAATTTGAATTAGAAGACGAAGAACCATTGCTAGACATTCTATTAGAATTATTACCACTAGAATTATTATTGGCCTGTTTATCAGTTAATTTCTGAAGCAGTTCATAATAGTTTTCAGCGCTTTCATTCTTTGGAAGTTTGATTTTATTAGCCAAAGTTTCTGGAAGAATGCAATCTTTGATTGGCGTCAAACCATCTGCAACCAAAAGTTGATTGACTTCAAGATCAGCGGCAATATTGAATGTCATACTATCACGCGATTCTTTACGAATCATATGACACAAAGCTGCATGCCAAATTTCATGCGCAAAGACAAACATCTGTTCATCATCAGACAACTTCGACAAAAAGTCAATGTCAAAATAGATAGATGATCCATCAGTTGCTGCAGTAATCAAAGCTTTGTCTCTGACAGGAACAACATCCATAGACATAGCAATTGAACCTAGAAATGGATAATTGTTCAGCAATTTACGACGTGTTTCCAGTAAAATATTCAATGCATTTGACTTCAATTCTTTGAGCTTAGATTCTGAAAGTTGTTTAGCCATAAGATAGATATGTATTAGTAGTTGATTTACATATATATTATAACAAAAATTCTAGATAAAGTTAACTAAAATGTTCTAAGAAAATGAACTGTCCAGAAATTGAACCGTCAATATAGATATATATTATACAACTTTCATATAAAGTTATATGATTTAATAAAAATAATGTAAATAGAATATATGAAAGCAAAAGAAGTATTAAAACTTTTAGGAATTACACAGTAGACATTATGGAATTGGTCTAAATCTGGGAAAATCAAAGTAGTTTCAAAATTATCACGTACATACAATGAATATGATAATGATTCTGTTTATGCATTAATTGGACAAAAATCTAAAAAGAAAAATAGATTAGTAATTTCATATGCTAGAGTATCAACTTAGAAACAAAAGAAACAATTAGATGAATAGAATCAACGAATCTATGATTCGTGTATTTCAAGAGGATTGAAACTAGATAAACAATTTTCTGACATAAAATCTGGAATGTCAAGTGATAGAAAAGATTTTCAAGAGATTTTAAGATTGATAATTCAAGGAGAAGTTGAATTGTTGATAATTGAAAACAAAGACAGATTAGTTAGATTTGGATATGAGATTCTTGAATAGATATTTAAATACTTTGGAACGAAGATTTTAGTATTGAATGACATTCTTGAAAACAAAATGTATGAACAAGAATTGACAGAAGATTTGATTTCTATAATCCATTATTTCACAATGAAAAATTATTCTCATAGGAGAAAATTAAATAAATTAAGGAAAGAATTAGAAAATAATAATGAGAAAAGTAAATAATAATATAAATTTAATAAAAAATAATATAAAAATAAGTAAATAAATATATCAAAACTATTTTTTTGTAAATACAATCATGACAACGCTTAAATTGAAATTAGAAAATGAAATAGATATTCTGAAAGAACAGAAAGTTTTCAGCAATATTGTTCGTCTTTCATTTAATCGTTTTCAGGATGGATTCAAAGAAAAAGATATTAGAACTTTTTTAAAAGATAAATTTGAAGGTTGGAATTCATGGTTTATTCAATGTGGAATAAAAGTAGGACAACAACTGTTTCAGAAACACAAAGATAAACATATTGTTTTTGGTGGAAAACATAATCTGAAACAATACTTGAAGAAGTTTATTTCTAAAGAACAATTCAAAGAAAAAAGACTGTTTCCTGTCACAATTCAAGGTGAACAGATTCATCATGGAAATAGACTGTTTGATTTTTATTTTGATGAAAATGAAATTGTTTTCAAGTTATCAAGAGAAGACCATAGAATTCTAAAATTCAAAACTCCACATAAGAAAATCAGAAACAATTTAACAAGACTTCAAGAACTAGTCGACAATAAACAAATAACAATAACAGTCTCCTTGACAAAAGAAAACATTTATTTGACTTTTGATGAAACAAAGATAACTGATTGTAATTTCAAAAATCTAAAAACAAATAGAGTTCTTGGAATTGACATGAATCCTAACTATATTGGTATGTCTGTCTTGGAATTTGATGAAAACAATGAGTTTAAGATTCTTGAAAAGAAAGTTTTTGATTTAAGCAAATTAACCAAAAAATCAGGAAAATCTTCATCAGACAAGAAATCAAAATATCTTGTGAATAAACTTAGATTTGAAACTATCCAAATAGCACATGATATTTGCAATTTGGTGAATTATTGGAAATGTTCTAAAGTTGTAATTGAAGATTTGTCAATAAGAACTTCAGATAAAGGTCATGGAAGATTTTTCAATAGATTATGCAATAATGTATGGAATAGAAATTTGTTTGTCAATAAATTGAAATCACTTTCCTTACTTTGCAATTTCAGTTTAGTTGAAGTCAATCCTTGCTATTCAAGTTTTATTGGAAACATCATGTATGGAAACAAAAATACTCCAGATATGGTAGCAGCTAGTATTGAAATAGCAAGAAGAGGATTTAAGAAATTTGAAAAAAGTTGGTTCTATCCAAATATCAAAGATGAAAGAATAGATGAGCTATGGAAGCAAACACTATCTGGATTTGATAACTGGAAATCAGCATTTCAAGAAATCAAAAAATCGAAAGTGAAATATCGGTTTCTGCTTCAAAATTATGTCCAAAATGCAGTTTTCAGCAAGTTTTATAAAAATAAAAATACAGGTTTATATCGATTTGTATAATATTTTATGAAATTTGTATTTTATTTCCAGAACCGTTTAACCTTCGAAGGATTCATTTTTTAAAAGTCTCTAAAAGGTTATCTTTATGAATAACCTTAACCTAAATATAATCATTTTTTTTAATGTGTAGTATCAGTAGCAGCTTTGTTGCTGCACATACATTGTACTGTTGAAGATGGTTGCTACTTATGTGAAAAAACCTGTAGCATAAGCATTTTCAATTTCCTTTCATTAATCTTCAATTGACATAGATTTTTTCAAAGCATCGATTTTCTCTTGACATTCAAGTTTAAGTTGTTCACCTTTATCTTTCCATTTCTTGCCAACAGTCATTTCAAGCTCTGTTACATTTTTATTGAATTCTTCATAAAGCTTATAATAATGAGTAGCCATTTCAAATTGAGCAGCTGTCAAACTATTTTGTCGAGAAATCAAAAATTTAAAAGTCTGACCACCATAATATTTATAACTTTCAAAATTACAATCTTCAATCAACTCATTATATTTAGCTACAATAGTTTTGATTTTTTCATCACAAATACGTGCAGCTTCAGTTTCAAGCGGATCTCGCTGACAACCACGCCATTTATTCAAAACAACTTTGTCATATTTCTTATCGATGTTTTTTGTTCCATTGAGCAAATCATAAATGCAATAAATGTCACCAACATATACAGTATTTTTGATGTATTCATGATTTATAATAGTATCATTCAATACAATAAGCTTGTCAAAAACAACTTGCTTGAAATTATTGCGTTTCCATTCAATCTTTTCCTTTGTCAAAGTCTTGAATGCATAATGCTTAAACATCTTAGCAAGCCATTTCAACACATCATTATATGAATTAGCCTTATGATAAATCGAACGATAATAATCAGACATCTTAATGACTGTTTCACGATCTGGATTATATAGAAGTTTTACAAAGGAATTTCTAACTTGACGAGTTCCATATTTACCAGTACTAGTATGCATCTCAATATAAAGTGTATTCAATATATTGCAAAAATCTTTGCTATAAAGACTTGTATGAACTTCAGTAATCATATTAGTTAGTTCCTTTAGCTGTTCAATTTACATATATATTATAACAAAAAACCTAGAGAAAGTTAACCAAAATTTCTAAACAAAATGAACTGTCCAGAAATTGAACCGTCAATATAGATATATACTATTTCCAGAACCGTTTAAACCATGAAGGATTCATCTCAAAAACATACTAAAAAGGTTGCCCTTACGGGCAACCAGAATCGAACTAACTACTAATGAACAACTAACTACTTAATTCAAAGAATATTTCTTCTGCAACGTATTGCGGAACTTCTTTGCAAATTCTTTGTATTTCGGATTTTTAATCATCTTTGCTGCAGCTTCAGTACGAGAAACACGTGTATTTCCAAGAAGCGCCAACTTAGCAATCATCGTCGCAAAATCAGGCGTTGCTTTGTCGAGAATACGATAAAAACCAGTAATACGCTGCTGATCATCTTTTTCATTCTTTCCATTCCACAAACAATAGCTGACAGCTGAAAAAAATGCATACTTTTCATCAGACTTAGTCGGAATTTCAAATTCAGCATCAGGATTTGTCATAATCTCTTCGATGTTGTCAAAGTTCTTCTGCAACTTATGGAAAGCCATGAACTCAGTTCCAACACCAGGTCCGACCAAACCATATACAATCTTCTGCAGAACTTCAGGTGTATTCTTGAAAATCGAAAGCATATTGCTGACTTTTTCCCAAGACCGCGGAGAAGGCCATCCAGCTTCAAGATTTTCACCGTCCATCTTGAACAGATTAGACGGACGATAGTTGATATAGCCAACAACTGAAGGATCAATGCTATTTTCAACAGCCCACTGACGCCAATCTTCAACATTCGGTTCGAGATCGATATGCATGAAGCGGTTTGCAAGAGCAGAGCTCATCGTCTTCACAACTGCACGATCACACGTACGATTTCCAGCTGCAATAATGAACCACTTGTCGGGCAGATGATAGCCAGTATTCGGAACCATACGATCAAGAATTACACTATAAGCTGCGACCTGGACATCAGCTGGAGCTGCAGTAATTTCATCAAAGAACATAATTCCAGCAGAATTCTTGTCAGTCGGCCAAAAAGCTGGAATATTCCATTTAGTCGAATTATTTTCAACAGAAGGCAAACCGCTAAAATCACAACGATCCATCTGAGGTAAACGTACATCGACAAATCCAATGCCAAGCTTTTCAGCAATATGTTTGACGATCGTTGACTTACCAATACCAGCGCCTCCACGAAGGAGGATAGCTGGAAGCTTATTTGCTAGCGACGGATTATCGATAAGAGCCTTTACAGTATTTTCGATAATGCTCGATGCATCTTCAGAAGAAACAACATTATGGTTATAATCTTTATTGTTCATAGTAGTTATCTTTAGTAGTTCGATTTACATTAATATTATAACAAAATTTCTAGATAAAGTTAACTAAAATATTTCAGAAAAATGAATTATCCAGGAATTGAACCGTTAATATAGATATATACCATTTCCAGAACCGTTTAACTTATGAAGGATTCGTTTTTAAAATATACAAAAAGGTTGTCTTTAATGACAACCTACATAATTAACTTTAAAGGTATTTTAAATTAAACTCACGATTTCCCCGTCTTTAAATTACGACGCAAAACTGGATCTTTAAGCATATCATGAACAGCTTCAAGTTTAATTTCATTTATTTTTAGCATGAAACCTTCATTTATTTTAGGTAGTATTATAGCTTCAATAGCTGAATTAGCTTCAGTCAAATATTTATCAGACCGTCTACAAACTTTTTTGAACAACTTATCACTAAAAAAATTTTTTAGATCTTCAGGAGAAATTACATCTTTAGAATTAACTGTGCCAGGCAATTCTAATTTCCATTTTTTAGCAATATTGTCAAATTTGCAAACATATTTAAAATCAGTATCAAGATCTACAAATGATATTGTCACTAATGAATCATAAGCATTCAGTATACTGCTAGCTAATTGTTTTTCAACTTCCCAAATATATGGAATTGATAATTTATTCCATCCAACTTCTTGAACTTTTTTGAATATTTCTAACCAAGACTTATCTCTAGGTGAATTAAAACCAAAACATGTAATATTTTTAATATCAATTGTCATAGTTTTATTTACTTACTTACAAAAAAAATTGACGAAAAAAAAATGCTAGACCTGGCAAATGCCAGGCCTGGCATAGAGTTCACTTACAAAAAAATCAGATTTTGTATGATATTGTATTGTTATTGTTGATAAGCTTGAATGACTTCCATCCAAAATCCTTGCATGCTTCTTCAAATGAAATGACACGTGTTTCAACTAAATCTGTATTCAGAATACAATCATAAATAAATCGTTTATTTGTTGCATCTAATATTGATTTGCAAACAGACCAAGAACGATTCTTAGCTAGCTTTTCACGAATTTCAGGTTCAGGATAAGTTGATAAATCAATCTTTTCCATTGGAATATTCATTCGTTTATTGAGATCTAGATATTCTTTTCCATCAATACATTGAGGCATATTTTTATTTCCTTATTGATTTTCCCAAGACTTGATTTCATCAGCTAACAAATTTCTGATATTGCAAACACCAAGTGTCACAGTTACATTGCAACTGAAAAGCTTCTTTTTTCCTTGCTCCCAAGCTTCAATGTCATCAGACGAAACTTCATTGACATTTTTATCAACTAAAATACTGAAGATGAAATTGCCATTGTATTCATCATATTCCCAATCATGTACTTTAAAAGATAAATTAAATTCATCACAAACAGCTTTCAATGCATCATCGATTGTATTAAATTGAGCTCTAATTGGTTGATAATTATTATCTGCTATCAAAATATAATCACCAGTTTCACCATCAGTGAAATTGTCTTCAACTACATATATATTATATGCTTTGATATAAATTTTTTCGTTTGCATTCATATTAGTTATCTCCATTAGTTGTTCGATTTACATATATATTATAACAAAAAATCTTATATAAGTTAACTAAAATTTAAAATAGTTTTTTAGTTAACTTTCTCTAGAGATTTTGTTATAATATTATTGTAAATGGAGATAATTGATATGAATGATATTCGAATTTTAACGCTTATCGATACTGATGCTAGTGTAGCTACAGTTTTTGCTGCTAGAATGGCAGATGATTGGAAGATTACTATCAAAGAAGCTCTTGATACGTTAATAGCTAAAGAAAAACTAATGATTTGAATTTGATAATTGGTGAAAAAGATATATCTATAGACAAGTTTGTTGCTAAAGCTTTAGAATATATTTAAAGCATTAAATTAAATAAATTTTATATTTTCTTCTATGAAACTAGATGTCATAATTGAATGGAAAAATGATTATCGTAAGCTGAAAATCAAGAAGCATGCACACAAAGCGCTTCTCATTGATACAGACTACATCGAGTCTATAGATGATTTTGATGATGCTATCAGAGATTATTTGTTTGTGCTTTATGGCAAATCATTTCATCGAGATGTAGATTTCATCGTTCATGATTATGACGATCTGCTTGCAAGTCTTAAGTTGTAAAAAAAGTTAGTTAGTTCATTATCTCCATGGCTGCCATATGGCAGCCTTTTTCATTTAACTTTCCATAATTGTTTTTTAAAAGCATTGAATCGCCAAAATTCACAATGCAAATGTTGGATTATTTCATTTTGTCTATCAATGTCTTTTTGTCTTAAGACATTGTTTTCTACATCTACATAATGACTTGGTTCATCATACTCTAAAACGATGTTTTTGTTTTTGTCATATGCATCGACAAAATATCCTATTCCTGTGTAGAACTCTCCGCCATTTTCAGCATGCTATATTTGCCATCCATGATTTTTTGCTATTTGTTCTAGAACTATGATTGAGTTTTTGTTGTATCTACATGGAGTAGAGTTCAAAGTCTATAGATATTTCACTGCAGACTATCTCATCTACTGTTTAGACTTCTCTGAGTGCTTCTTGCCTAACCAATAAGATTTTAATGCACCTGATTTAAAAGCTTCATGTTTCTTCAAACCGTCTTGTCTATGCTACATGTCATGAAGATCTTTGTTTGGATGACATTTGCATGAACGCATATGAGACATCACAGACATTTTAGAAGAAAATCTTTTATGGCAATATGCACATTCAAATTCTGTGTCAGATATCTGAATTATCGTCTAAGATTTAACTTGATGAAATTCATGATAATGCTTCATCAATTTGTCTTTTGTTTCAAAGACTAAATTGCATTTGATGCATTTCCATGTTCCATATGGAGCTTTGCCATGAATGATTCCGGAAGATCTTAAATGATCTAAATGATGTTTCACATTAGGTGATGAATGTGCACATTTGAAAGAACAAAATCTTCCAGAACCATATGAATGGTCATGCTATTTTCCACATGTTTCACATGGCATGCCTTCATATTGTTTTCTTTGTTTAAGAATGTATTTATGATATTGTTCTTTGTTCATGAAAAAAATGGTTGTTCCTGAAGGATTCGCACCTTCCCATTGAGGATCAAAACCTCATCTGCTACTACTACAGCAAGGAACAATTAAAAATAGTACACTTTAGAAAATAGCAAGCTTGAGTAAGAAGATGTTAACGCTATTTGCTATTTTCTAAAGCCGCACTTGGCTTAAACCCTATTTTAATTCGCCAAGTCGAATCGTGAACAACTAACAACTAATATCAAAGAGCACTTAAATTATACACAAAACTTGCAAGTTAAATACAATATATATTTTCAATTTGCCTTATTTAAATGAAAAACCACATTTGCAAGTCTTTGTCTTAACATTAAAATCATGTTGAGTTTGAAACAACTTCATGCATTCATTATGCAATTCATATGCAATTTCAAATTCATATAACATGTCATCAGACAAAGCTTTAATAGATCCATAGTCATGAAAATACTTTCTTTTGATGTCATCAAAAGCTTCAGTTGCCATTATCCATTGGATATGTTGTCTGAATTCAATGTCATCAGTATTTTTCATAACTCAACGACGAAGAAGTTCACCAGATCCTGAATAGATAAGTGATTTTCCATTTTCTAGAACTAATGAAACAATTGCATGATTTGGATCATTGTCTGAACCAGAAACCTGTGCATTCACAATATTTGAATTTGTTCTGTAATGTCTGACAATACTCTTTGAATTTGTATACAAATGAGCCTGATGATCTTTGAATGTAATGTACATTTGTTTTTCCTTTAATTAACTTTTTGAAACTTCAAATCAGATTGTTTTTCAACTGTTTTGTCAAAATGCTTGTATACATTCACAGTATAATGTTTTTTTCCAGTCTTGTCAAGATATTCAGAATAATACTTGACACATGTCTTACTGTCATTTTTATACATTTGTGATTTTCCTTTCAATCAACAATTTCATATTCCAAACTTTTAATTTGGAATCCATATTCATTAGACAAAATATCAATCAAATCTGAACTATTGAAATTGATTTTACTAAACTGTTCATTTGTCATTTCAAGTTTGGTTGATTCAGGCAATTCATAGACGTCATTGCATGAAGCATTCCAAAAAATATTTTTGAACTTAATAGTTTTCATGATTTTTCAGTTGTTCGATTTACATTAATATTATAACAAAATTCTTAGAGAAAGTTAACTAAAATGTTTTAGAAAAATGAATTGTCCAGGATTTAAACTGTCAATTCTGTTATCTCATTTCGTTTCATTTTAAATTGCAAAAATTTTAGGCCTCATTTTATTAGCTCTGTTTAATTTTAATGATAATTGACTATAAATTCAATAAAATTTAACTGTTAACTAAACTTTTTACCATTATTATATCTTCATTTAATGCATCTTCATATGCATATACTATCATATACTATAGGCCTTTATTTAATAATATACTGTAAACTCTATGCCACACTGAAGACGTAGCATCTATCTTGCGAATTTTTGTGTATATTTATATTATGTGCACCACAGAGTGGTGCACATTTATATGCGCATTATACGCAATTCGCTTTTTTAATCCACTTTTTAGTTTTAATATCGAAAATTGCAATTGCAACAGTCGGATTAAATTTCGGATAAATATGTTTAAGCCTATATGCATTTTCATAAATTGTGCAATCTTCAGCTTTATATATTGCTAAAGCACAATCAGAAAGTTTTAGATTATAAAACTCAAGTGTCTGATTTAATTGCCGAATATTAGTTAATTTCCGAACTTTTGCCAAATCTTTAGTTAATGCTTTTGCATCAACTAGTGTATCAGCACTATCCAAATAATATGTCGCAGTGTGATTTATATAAAAACCATCTCTATATCTATCAAAATCTTTAGGCGTTTTATTTACGCAAAATATATTATAGTTTTTTAGTTCCATAGTATTATCTCCAGTAGTTGTTCGATTCACATTAATATTATAACAAAAAAGCTTGCATAAGTTAACTAAAATGTTCTAAAAATTTTAAGCAATTGCAAATAACTTCTTCTTGGTTTTCAAGCCAGGCACTTTCCCAAACAACCAATACATCATATCCAGTTTCTTTTAGCTTTTTTAAGCGTTCATTGTCTCTAGTCCAAATCTACTTGGCAATGAAGACTTCTCCATTGAAATTGAATTTATCATCAACTTTGTACAATGAAGGATTGCAATGCCAATAGTCTCCATTGAACTCAATCACTTTGTTTTCTAAAACATAGTCTAGTCTAAAAGTTTTAGACTTTCCATTTCCATAATCAACAACAACTTCTTTTTCATTGTTCTTCACAAAATATTGTGAAGCTAATGCCTTTTCACCAAGTCTTTTGTCTAACTCTTCAAATAGTTCCTAACTTTCATGTGAAAATCCAATTGAAGAGTGACTAAGCAATTTTTTGTATCTAATTTCTCCTTCTTCTTTTCCATATTTTCTGATGAAATTGGTGAGACTATTGCTTTTCATACTGCAAACTTCATTGTATTTCTTCTCTCCTTCTTCTTTTCCATATTTTTCAATGAAATATCCAAGCTTGCATCCAGCATACTCTTGTTTTTTGCAATAATTTTTGAAAAACTTCTAGCCAACTTCTTTTCCATATTTCTCAATACAATTTTTCTTAGAAACTGCTTTGCTTTTGCAAACTTCATTATATTTCTTCTCTCCTTCTTTTTTTCCATATTTCTCTACAAAATACTCTAACTTGCATCCAGCTTTTGCTTGAAGTGACACATATTCATTGAATTTCTTTTTTCCTTCATCATTTCCATATCTTCTCACAAATGATTGTAGAGAAGCTGTATCGAATTTTTTTCTTTCATTGTTCAAGTCTTCTTCAGAAATATCAAAAATCAATCTGAACCACCAAACTGGTGAATTTGATGAAGGAGGCGGAAATTTGTCTAAAGTCTATTTCAGCTTACAATTTCTCAATAGTCTATCCCATTGTCTAAAGATTTCAAAAGACATCAAATGAAGTGTATTTTGGTTTTCTATAGCATATGCAATTTCTTTTTTCAAGCAATTCCAGCATAAATGTCTGAAATATGTTTTTCCTGAAAGTGTTCTTCCTTTCACACACCATCTGTTTTGTGGAGACTCAATATATGTTTTTTTAAGCTTAGTGTCATAGAAAACATATCCTTTTTCATTTGTCTTCACAATGACATTTTTAACTTCATCATAGTTCACCATTAAAATATAGCAATTTCTGCATGACAAGTCTTTTTCAGATATGCCATGCAAAAGCCAAAAATCAAGCAATGAACTATGCAAATCAGTGAATTGCATTAAGCTTCAAGTTTCTGTTTGATTCGAATTTTAGTCTGATGATTGAAACTATCAGTGTCACCTGAAATGCTTATGACATAATTCTTGTCAATTCCATATTTCTCTTCAAAGTATTTTCGAATAGCATTGCTTGTGCTGATGTTGCAGAATCTTCCTTGACGTGTGATTGATTGAGCAATGTCTGGATTTGCAATTGGAGAAAATGCTGTTCCCATGCAACCATAAATGCTATTGATCATAGCTTTGATGCCTAATTGCATTGAATTGAAATTTTCTTCATCTGTCTCTAACTTAGTTTTTTCTTCATTAGATAGCTTAAGTTTGGTGTCATGAAGCTTATGGAAACAAGCTAACATTTTCTTTTTAGTAGCTTTTCTCATTCCATAGAACACTTCACACCATTTTGATATGACTCCTTGTTTTATCTCATGTTTCAAAAACAATGTATTGTTTGCAGTCCAAATGCATTTTTCATTTATGAGCATTTTAAGTTGATCATTTGTTATTGGTTTTCTTTGTTCATTTGGAAGTTTAAGTTCAAGTTTGACAATATCTGGATCTCCAGCATTTATGACTGTTCTGACTGTTTCACCTAAGTTATTTTTAGACCAAACAGAATTGTCATCACAAAATGGATTATATCTAGCTTCATTTTTTATATTGCAGCTTATGTTTCCAGTTGGATCTTTAAGATAAACAAGAATCTTTCCAACATATGTTTCTGGTGAAGCATTTATAGCTCTTATGTTTGAAGGATACAATGAAGCGAAGTCAATGCATCCAATTCCACCTCTGTATACACCAGTCTAAGTTGGAAACACAAATGCTCCTTCAAAACTGTCAAAATCCTTCTTTTCAGCTAGATATGATGTGAAAACTTTGTTGAAATTTACTTTTGCGAATGTCTAGACTGAACCAATCAAATATGATATTGAACTATATATAGCTCCATAGTTAGTCAAACCAAATGATGTTATCTGTCTTGCTAACTGGATCATTTTGCATTTGTCATCAATTCGTTTGCAAAGATCTACATCTCTCAAATTGTAAAGATAGAATTTTTGGTAATTCTTCATGTATAGATCTTTGAGAGTTCCAGAATAATGGATTTTTTGTCCACATCCTTCTACTTCACCAATATTGTCAAGCGTGAATCCACCATCTGGATGTGAAATTTCAAATTTGTCTCTATACAGAATCAAACCATCTGCTATGAACAAACCATCAATATTGACTTCAATTTCAGCTGATATATCTGCTCTTTTGTTGTCATGATTGACTTCTTTTATGAAATATTTTCCAATTGGACTTAGTTTTCTTGTGTTTTCTTTTCCAAGAACATTTTCAATTCGTCTTGTCAGATATGGTAAATCATATCCTTTCGTATTCCAACCATATATAATATCAGGCCTATTGTCATCTAGCCAATCTAGGAAATGTTCTAGAAGATTTATTTCATTGTTATGAAATTCAAAAAACACAAATTTGTCTTTTGGATATGTTGAAATTGGTTCTTCATCAAAATCAATTTCTGCATGTTGAAGTGACCATGTGTAGAATTTTTTAGTCTGGTTGTCATAAATAGTCATCATGTTTATGCGATTGCCAGCTTCAGATGGTCTCATGAAAGTTTCAGAAATTTCAGTTTCAATATCAAAATAGAATATTCTAAGTTTTTGTTTGTTGAAGTCTGAATCCATGACAACATCATCCCACATGAAATGCATGAATTCCTGTTCAGGTTTCAAACATTCAATGATGTTTATTCCATTTACATTTTTTACATATTTGTCCCTATCAAATTTGTTGTTGAAATATTTAGTCTCTACATATCTTCCATAGATATCTAATTCATTTGTTTTGTATTTGACATTGTATTTGATGTATGATTTCCATGGAAATATATAAGTTTTACGATTTCCATTTACGTCAAAACCAAATAAAACTATTTTTCCTTGTTTGTTGTGATCTGTCATATAACAGACAGATCTATATCCTTTTCCAATTCCATAGTTTTTCCATTGAGATTTTGGAACATCATCTAGATAAATCGCGTCATTGAATATATTCATAATTATATTGTATTTTCATAGAATTTTTGTGAACACATGATTTCCACAATCATATATCATATGATAGCCATTGTTTTTCATGTTTTGTGTTTCTGACAAATTTGGCTAAAAATTTTCTAGAATATTTTTAATTTTATGTTTTTGATATTTCACTCTAGACTCTAGATTTTCTTGTGTATATGATTTGAAATACCAATAGTTTGGTGCACTTGAATGGTCTAATTGAAAATTCAAAGCTTTATAGAGTTTTCCTTGAGACCATCTTCTGTCTGCATAACTGATTATTGATTTTGGTTTGAATGTTTTCTAGAAATATGACAACAATTTTCCAGCTGCTCCAGGAATATGATAACCTAATTTATTGCAAAATCTAAGCAATTCCCATTCATATTTCTTGCTGAATCGTGTTTTTCCAAATGTCATCAATGAAATTAGTTCATTTTCAAAATACAAGCCAAGATTAATTGATGAATTTATTGCTCCTTGAATATGATTTTGTTCTTGAAAATCTTTGCTTGTCTTTGAATCAATTTCTCTTATTTCACATTTTCTAGCATATATAGTCTTGTCATAAATTCCTAGAAGATTCTTCAGTCTGGATTTTACAATATCTTGTTTGTATATCCATTCATTTTCAAATATATGAATCAATTGAATTCCTTGTTTTTCACAAAGTTCTGTCTTCTAGAGATGATATCGATGGTTTGTCTAGACATCACTGCAATGCCAATATAGACCATCAAATTCAATAGCTAGTTTCTTCTCAGGAATATAGATGTCAAGTTCTAGATCTTTCAGCAATGATCTATCATTGTGTTTCACGATTGTATTTTTCAAAAGTCCAGACACAAATGCATACACTTCATGTTCCTTTTTGCTAGTCTTTGCAGATGTGATTTGGCAATCAGGACATTTCTTTGTCGTTTGTCCATTGTCCCAAGATGAATAGAATTCATTTCCACATTTTTTGCATTGAAACTTGAAATAGTTCTTGTTGTTTTTGATGCCATCAACATACTCTTGTTCATTGAACAATGGTTTCACATAGTCATTGTTTGAAATGTATTTAGTGAATGCACGTCTGCTTTGTCCTTCATTGCCATGATTTCCAAACATCACCTAATTGTAGTTTTCTCCATATTTGTCTTTCAAGACAATATCTTTTTTTGACAACCAGTCATCTGATGCCAAATAAGATGATGCATTGTATTTTGTCTTCATATGTTTTTTCAAATCTGATTTGATATTTTCAGACTTCATTGGATTTGTCACACCAAATTTTTTCAGATTTGTCTAAACAACTTTTTCTTTGTATTCATCTGTCTATGAATAGTATTCAACACCAAATTTTTTCAAATTTTGTTTTTTGATGTCATCACGAATATTGGCATTGTTAGCTGGACATTTGTTTCCATAAGTCTTTTCAAAATATTCATGAATATTTGTTTTCACATCTTGTCTTTGAAATGGATTTTTCACACCATAATGTTCTAGATTGAAATTTTCTCGTTTTTTCTAACTGATTTTTCTAGAACATTCAATTGAACATACTAATGATTTTGGATATCCTTTGAACAAAGACAATACATTTAAACCAAACAATTTCTTTTTGCAATTTTCACATAATGGAAAATCGACAATATTGTACAATATCCAATAGCATTTAGTCTATAATGAATAGACATCATCTTTCAAATCAGGAAGAACATCATCAATCCATTTCCGAAGATCAGTCTATTGTCCAGAATTCAAAATTTTTGTGTAATGTCTAGGATATTTTCGAATTAAATTTTCAAGCTGCTTGAATTTTTCTTCATTTTTGCTTTTGTATATGTTGTACATTATTTGATATTAAATTTGGTTGATATATAATTTACATTATGATGTTTAAACATTTAGAAAAATATTTCGAATTTTGATTAACTTTTTAAAAATTTTTTGATATAATATATCTGTTGATTGAAATTCAACATTGATCTTTGAATGAATTTATGGAAGCTTGCCTGAGTCTGGCTTAAAGGAACACATTGCTAATGTGTCGATCATTGCAAAATGGTCCACAAGTTCAAATCTTGTAGCTTCCGCCAATTTTAATCAATTTTAATGGAAGTATAGCTTAGTCGGTAAAGCACCTCACTTTTAATGAGGGGAGCGCGGGTTCGAGTCCCGCTACTTCTACCATTTTTAATGAATATGTCTAAACATGCTCCTTATGGCACATGGAAATGTGATTAGTGCAATTTAGTCTTTAAGACTAGATCTTAGTTATATACACATCGATATGAAGTTCATCCTGTCAAGAAAGGATGTGCTTGGAATAAAGGTTTGACTAAAGAAACAGATCCTAGGATCAAAAAATATGTAGACAAATGCAAAGCTGAAGGCAAATATCGTTCTCCAATTAAAGGCTAGAAAATGCCATCTTCTACTAAATAGAAGATATCATCTGCATGCAAAGCCTTCTATCAAAGTCACCCAGAGTTAATTCCATACAAACTGCACCATTCATCCAAAGAAAGCTATCCTGAAAAATACTTCAGAGAGCTATTTGAAAAAGAAACAATTGAAGGCATAGTCTAGGAATTTCCAGTTGGAAGATATTCATTAGACTTTGCCATTCCTTCATTAATGATTGATATTGAAATTGATGGTTCTTAGCATATCAATGACAAACGAATAATTGAACATGACAAAACACGAAACAAATATTTGTCAGACTTAGGTTGGAAAATCATCCGAATCAATTGGAGTGAATGGCAAAAAATGTCTAGACAAGAAAAAATTGAATTTATTTCGAAATTAAAAAATATATCAAAAAAATATTGGCTCAATTGATGGTTCTTAGCATATCAATGACAAACGAATAATTGAACATGACAAAACACGAAACAAATATTTGTCAGACTTAGGTTGGAAAATCATCCGAATCAATAAAATCAATGAAAAACCATTGCCCATTAGTTAGACTTAATTTTTCATTGATTATAATTTGCAACTTAATTAAGTTTAGAAAGCAAAGTTATTCATTTTGAATGGTTTGACAATGTGTGATATTTCTTCATATCATCCAAGTACATATCATATCTAAGTTTTTTAAGTTTTGAAACCCATGCATTCAATGTCATCGAACGCGAATTTTTCGGACGATCATAATAATACATCATAATGTTTTTGTAAAAATCACCGAACATCAAATCTTCAATATAATCAATCGCATACACTAAGGTATAGCTGCTATCAGGATGGTTGACTGGTAACACATAACAGAGCGTAAAACTAAATGCTTTTGGATATCCATCATATTTTCCAATCCATTTCATAGCAAAACGTTTACTGACGTCTGCATCTACAATATCAATATCAAATTTATCACTGACAATGTCTAATGATCCACATTATACAACCCTATATACATGCACTGTCACGATATGTGTTTTCTCTATTGTATTCATATTAGTTAGTTCCTTTAGTTGTTCAATTTGATTCACATATATATTAATTAATATAAGTTAACTAAAATTAAAATTATTTTTTTTTGGTTAACTTTCTCTAGGAATTTTGTTATAATATTAATGTAAATCGAACAACTAAACGAAAGGTGCAAATAAATGATTGATAAGCGCGATATTTTCCAGACGTTCGAAGAGCTCATTGAAATTCAGTGTGTGCGTTATAACGCAACTGGTTATGGACGTTCGTTTATCGAACATTTGGATTTGACAGATCCTAAAAACCATGCGCAACTGTTTATGGCTGTCACACAATTGCCTGGTTCTAAAACTTTCAAACAGATTGTGTTTTTCAAAGATCGCTTTGGATATAATTGTCCGATTTGGCACATCAAACATAACTTCAAAGAATACGGTGCATGCATTGAAGCTAACAATGAGGTATTTAGCTGGAAAGCGCCTCAGCTTGTGGTTGATTGGTTTTGCGATGTTTATCATCCAAAATTCATAGCAGCATAAATATATATTGCAAAGGCTGCTAGGTTATAATATAATTAAATCCTGACATAAATTCTATATTCAAGCCAGATGCCATGACATTTAATTTAATATATACTAGGTATAAAATGGATTATTGAAGTTGACAACCGCTGAAAATAATTGCCTTTTCTCAGCAAAGAACTATAAAAATTAAAGTAAATATAATTAAAAATTAAAGTAAATATAATTAAAATAAAGGAAATTAAAAATATGAATAAATTATTAATTGTTGTTGATGATGGTCCAAATTTAGCATTCATAGGACGTCTAAAAGGCAATCTGTCAAATCTATCTGAATTATTGCAAAAATTCGTATACTGCAACAATATTGCATTCAAAAACAAAAACTCTAATGTCATTGACAAAATTGTCAAGAAATTGGAATCTGATGAAGAATGTTTAGCTGAGTTGACTAATAAAAACAAAAATAATTACTTGTTCAAATTTGAAATTATTTCACAAGATGACATCAACAAATTTGAAAGTGGCAGTCAACTTTTTTAAGTTTAAATGATTCATATTGCATGAATTCATTCAAGTTTCTTGATTATAAAACATCACATGTGTGATGTTTTATATTATATTTGCTAAGAAAGGCAGCTATATTCAGTAGTTGCCAGCTTAAATTCAATTAAAATATATTGCAAAGGCTGCTAGGTTATAATATAATTAAATCCTAGCATAAATTCTATATTCAAGCCAGATGCCATGACATTTAATTTAATATATACCTAGCTATAATAACTAATAGTTAACCAGGTATATATCTAGATTAAACCTAGAATATACTACCATAAGGAAGCTATAATTTATATTATATACCTGCTCCTAATTCACCTGGTTAATCCTGGAGCTAGGTATCTGATATATTATAACCATATCTACTATATAGCCTCCAATTAACTCTATATACAGCCTCTATAATTGCCCGTTACAGAGCTCCTGGCATACTTCATTCTAACCAGTATGCACCTGGATATATGCCTTTTAGATGTATATATACCTGGCTATATACCTGGTATAGCCCTCCAGGAGGCTGACTTTTGCCCGTTACGGGAGGCTTTTTGGAGGTGATTCCGACTAGTCGCTGCAAAATAAAATATTCGAATGAAAAATATTCAGAAAATATTCAAATGAAAATTGAATGAAAATATTCAAAATTGAATGGAAAATGTCTAGAAAATATTTATGCAATATACATATTTATTGCAATGCAATTACATATAGATATACATATAGATGCATATAAAATATTTGCGCAAATATATTTTCAAAATAATTTTAAATAAATATGAAATACTTTTATATAAAAACTTATATTAAACGTATAAATTTATATATATTTTAAAATATATATAGATTTAAAATTAATTGCTAATAATAATCTAAAAATATTATTAATTATTTTAGCAAAATACTTTATAATCTTCAATGATTTGTGCAATAATTTGTGAATGTCATTTAAATTTAATTCACTAATATATTAATCTATATCAGATTCATACAATAAATGAATCTGTTGCAGCAAAGCTTTGTTATTGTTTTTAAATCTGATGATTTTTTGTGGAGACACTTCAACACCTAATTCACTTTGTGGAACACCTTCATATAGATTTCTTTTACATGGCAATAATATAATATATTTCCGAATTTCCATAAAGGATGATGTGTATAAGATTCATCACGCCAATCAAGTGCAACAAATCCTCACAATGTATACTCTAAAATCAATTCTTCATATGAATCAAATGAATATATCAATGTTTTGCCAATTCTAGAATATTCATCTGCTGAGACAATATAGACAATATATATTAGATTGTTGTTTTCATCTTGATTGTTTGATATAATATATATCATACTTTTTATGAAGCTTTAAAATAAATTTCTAAATATATTTTTCAAAATTTTGAATTTCTTTATTTTATAGAAATTAAAAATAGTTACAAATACAATAATTATCATAATAAAATTCTAGATATTTTTAAAATTATTTTAAATTTTAGTAATTATATTAATAAAAATTATTTTTAAAAATTATGATTGAAAAATATTTAGGTGAACCAAATTTAAAAGTGAAAAAATGGCTTGATAAAAATTATTTTCCATATTCTACACCATTTTATTTTGAAGCATTAGAAGATGGACATATTAGTTTGAAAGCAATGAATGAACGTGCACCTAGTGTGTCATTGCTTTTTAGTTTGGACAATAAAACATGGAATGAATGGAATTAGATTGAAGGAACTAATTTGAAAACAGGTGAAAAATTGTTTTTAAAAGCTAAAACTAAAAATTCAAGTTTCACTGCTAATGCAAAACCAACAACAAATGGAAGACCAGATATAACAGCTGATGGACATAGATTCATAAGCAATGGCAAAATAAAGCTTGGTGGAAACATTATGAGTTTATTGAAATGTAATTCATATCCATTTGACAAAACAATTGAGACAAATGATGCATGTTTTTATCAGTTGTTTTATAATTGCAATGTAGTTGATGCAAGTGAATTGCAACTTCCAGCAATAAATCTAGGTGAATGGTGTTATTATGATTTATTTTGTCATAATTAGTTATTATCTGCAGTTCCATATTTGCCAGCTACTAAAATGGTAAGAGGTTGTTATCATACAATGTATCAAACTAATTATTCACTTTTGTCATGTCATGAATTTCCTGAAAACATAACTTTAGCTGAAAGATGTTTCACAGCAATGTATTGTTAGAACTCAGTGTTGCAAAATGCTCCAAAACTCACATGCACAAAACTAGAAACTGATTGTTATTCATATATGTTTAGTGAATGTTCAGCTTTGACTTCTATTCCAGAATTGCCAGCAACAATATTAGCTGATAATTGTTATAGAGTCATGTTTTGGTGGTGTAAAGATTTAAGTACACCTATATATCTTCCAGCTACAAATTTAGCGCATAATTGCTATTTGAATATGTTTGGATCAAATGGAATTCCAGAAATACATTATCCAAAATCACTTGAAAATGATTCATATTTCAAAAGCATGGGCCAATATCCAAGATTTGGTGCATCTGGTGCAAAAATATTTTATGATATCTAAATATCTTTATAATATCTTTTTGTCAATTTTCACATGAATTTCAAATGCTAAAAATATGGAATTTTTCTTGTAAAATTTAATTAAATTTTTTGTAAATATAATTAAAAACAAAAAAAAAGGAAAAACTTAAAAATATTCTATGGCTGAAATAAAAAATCGAAAAGCTGAAAAACGAAAAATAAGAAAAGACAAAAAACGCAAAGAATACATAAAGAAATTAGAAGAAGAAAAAATAAAATTCAAGATATTTTAGATTTTAAAAGAAGCTGATTTTAGCTCAAAGCCAAATTTAGTCAAATTTTTGCAGACATATGTACAAGCTATAAGATGTTTGACAGACAGAAATTTCTAGTTTTATCCATCATTTTCATATTTCATAACACGAATTTTTGTGAATTTCATTGATGGACATAAACTTATTTTCTATATGTTGTCTGATGGAAAAGTGATGCCGCGATTTGAATTAGTATACAACTACACTGATGTTTTCATAAACAATGAAAATATATAGATTCTGAATGAATTCATTGAAAGTTTATTCAAATTCAAGATTGTGAAAACAACTGGAGATCAAGAATTTTCATTAGAGAACAAATATGATGAAGATGAACATATTTTGAATGAATATGAAAATAATGAAACAATTCAAAAAGATGTAAGTTGATGCCATATTTGAAGTTTGTTTTCACCTTTAATATGCGCCAAAAAAACTAAGTATATTAAAGGCTAAAGCCTATAATATATTTTAAATGAAGTTTATGTCATAAAAAAACAATTTATTGTTTTTCAATGTTACATTTCCCATGTGAATATCATTTAATATTATATTTGATAATATAAAATTTTTATATTTTAAATCTTTATATGGAATTGTACCTTCATTTTTATTAAATTTTATGTTGTTTTTATTGTATTTTTTAATAAATTTATTTAGCTATTTATCAAGTTCTGAATATTCTGAATCACATATTTGTTCAACATATTCTTGTGAATAAACAATACATAATGGAGAAAGCAATATTCCTAAAAATGAAGAAGAATAAATATCTTTAGAATTAAGATTGAACAATTTTTCTGAAAAATATTTATTATATAAAAATAAAATATCTTTATCAATTTCAGAAAAATCATAATTGAAAAATTGTTTATTATATTTTATATAATGTCTTCCTTCATAACTTTTATTATATATGCCATATTTTCTAGAAATTTTAATAAGTTCATAAAAATCAAGTGAATAATAGCATTTATATACAATATTTGATTTTTTATCAATAAAAACAAATGCTTCACCAGAAAAAATCAAATTTTCATTAATTTTAAAATTATTTGGATCTAAATTATATATTTTGAAAAAATCATTGAAATTTTCATATATTTTGAAATTTTTTTCATATATACTGATGTAATCAATCAGCTATTTAATATAGATATTAGTTTTTAAGTTCATCATTGTTTATATTTTATGAAATTTGTATTTTATGTGAATTTTCAATTTCTAAACGTTGTGAATTATATCCAGCAAAAATATATTTAAAATTATGTTTTTTCACAATATATTTTGAACATGGAAAATCATCATATGCATATGGATAGACAAAAATATCAGTACTTAAATTATATGTTTTCAATTCTGCACACATTGTTATAATATCTAATGTGAATAATGTTGTTTGCTTGAACTTTGTATATAGTCTTGAATTTAATTGCAAATGTCTAGATCCATGTGCAGCTAAAAAAATATTTTCATATTTTAAAAGATATTTGATTTCATCTATTGACATGAATCCACCATATGCAAAATCAATATTTTTATGAATATAATCATGCAATATTGCAGAATTTTCATATTCTATGATTTTCTATGTTGTTCTATGTATATGAGTTGAAAATCCTAAAATACATTTTATATTCTTTTTAAGAAGCTATACATTGAATTTCTGAAGAAACAAATACTATGAATATAGACAATCATCAAAAAACAAAATATCATTGTCTTTCAATTTTGAAAGAATCTATTGTTCACCAAGAATATGCGTATGATGAACAACAATTTTTCTGTTTTTTAAAAAATAATTATTGTCTATTTTTTTCAATTTCATTTGAATATATCTAGCTAACTTAAATCACAATAGTCTTTATAAGAATGGATTGTATACTATGGCAATAATGTAGACTGATTTAGTTTAACAATTCCAACTGCAGCTTTGTCTGGTTCCATATAGCAATGAAAACCACATATGATGTTAGATTTGTTGTTTTGGATTTCAAGTTTGTCAGATTGATATGGATCTCTTCCATCATAACGTAGACGTTTCAACATATCTAGATATTTGACATCATTGAACAAAATTACGCCACCTCTTCCTAATGACAGACGTTTTTTCTGTTGAAATGAAACACATGCAATTGAACTATTGCTATAGTCTTCAACCATGTTTTCATGGAAATCTGTAGCAGCATCATATATTTCTGTGTTTCCAATTTCATAGAATTTTGTCCATTTGTCATCGATGAACTATATTTTATAGCCATAGTTTTTCAATGTCATTGGAATACTTAAATATGTATATTTTGTCAATGTCAAGACATCATCATGAAATTCATTGAAATATTTTTTTGCTGCTAAAGCTAATATTATTCCATTTGTGCAACAATCTACTGTCACTGCATATTTGAATTTTGTGTAATTTGCTATTTTTTCTTCAAATAGCTTCAAAAAATCCATATTGTTTTCTAACATATGAAAATTATACACAAAAATTCGCAAGATAAATAGCCACGTCTAAAATGACATATAATTCACTTGCTAAAAAGACAAACATCTTTAAAAATAAAGAATTTAATGGTTGTCAGTTGCAATGCAATTGAAAATCTATGAAATTGACTTCATGCCAAGAAACATTTTTCTAGGTTTTTTTGTTTTTTCTGACAGAAAAGCTGCTTTTGGACATCCAAACTTCTTGAAGAATTTTTGAGGCACTACCTCACAAATATAGACTTTGAATTTTTGCCATACCCATTTTCTATCAGTTGAAAAAGATCTAGCTTGAATATTGAACATGCCTTTTGTATCAATCCAAACTGAACATTCATTTGTCGACAAAGTCGAATAATGGACTTTGAATTCTTTAGCTAGATTTTTAGTTTTGTTTGGATCAAATGTCACTAGAAAATCTGGTGAATAGACATGATCCCTGAATAAGCTAGATGATTTTCCATTAACATCTATATAAGTCTCAGATTTGTAAAGCTCAAAACTCTAAGGTTGATATAGATAATCATTTATGATACTTAAGTTTTTTGCTTCATCTAGCCATTTCAAAAAATCTATTTCTTCCATAGAATCTACTGACAAGGACTAATTGTGTATCTTGTCAAAGTATTCTAATTGTTTTCGTTTGTTTTTTCCTTTTGATGTCATATTTTATATACTTCTGTCATTTTGTTTTTCCTTAATGTATATTGAATATATTTACTTTTTTTGCAAAGTAAATAAATAATAAAAATAAAGGAAAATTTTTATTAAAGGAAAATTTTTATGGCAAAATATGATAAAGGTGATACAGTACCAGTAAGAGGAATAGATCCAGATGCAGATCATCCATTATTAGCAGTGAAATATGCAGAAGAACATAATTTAGGACCTAATGACACAATCATAAACACATTTACTCCAGATGAAAAGAAACAACTTCTGAAGATGATAAAAAACAAAGAATTCAATCAACTAGAAGCTGCTGTACTTCGTGCACTTATGTCAGAAGCTGGAACACTAGAAGATGTTGGAGCAATGATTGGTTCAGTATCTAGAAAAACAAAAGGTGCACCAACATCAAAACCAGCAGCATTGAAAGAATTAAATAGAATTTTAGAGATTGTAGCTAAACGTTCAAAAGCAAAGTTTGGCAAAGAAGTTGATTTGAAGAAATTATCAAATTACAAATCTGAAATGAAAAAAATCACTGAATTCAGAAGAAAAAAAGCAAAAGCCGCAGAAAAATACGCAAAAGAACAAGAAAAAGAATTCTACAGACTATTGAAAGAATTGCATGCAGAAGAAGATAAACATGGAATTCCAAGATCAAAATGGTATATCAGAAAATTTGCTCCATCTAACAAAGACATCAGCAAAATGCCATAGTTTGGTGGTACACTTGATCAACAAGATTGATAAACAGAAAGAAAAACAATATGACACTTAAAATAACAAGATTTCTGACTGATATAATGAACAAACAAGCAGTTATATCACATTTTGATTCAAAGATAATGGTTGGAAAACCATATAAACTTAATGATTTTATAAAAACAAAAATTTCTGAAATATTTGGAAAATTGTTTTTAGCAGATGCTAATTATGTAGTATTGACAAAAATTCCTTCAATCAACATTGAAAAATCTATTAAAAAATTTGCAGATTTAGCTAGCAATGTATTTGAAACTACAGTATTAAAATCTGACATCAAATCTTTTTAGCTAAATGATGATGAAGATGAAGATGAAAATTCATAGACAATATTGTTTTTGAAAATAACTACAAAATAAAAATTCACAAAATAGAAATACAACAAAAGCTACTTTTTCAAGTAGCTTTTTCATATTTAACATGATGAAATTTCCAATTTTTTAATTCAAGTTCAGTGTTGAAAAATTTCACCAAATCTCGTATTGTTTTTATTGTTTTGTTTTTTTCAGAAATTTCATTAATGTCAAACTATGTTGCATCTTCAACATCATCAACAAATTTATATCCATTGTTTATTTGCAAGTATTTGCAATTGTTGATGTTGTCTTTTTCATAACCAAACAAAACATAACTAGATTTCATTTGGTTGCATAATTTTTTAGTTTTTTTCATGCAGCTTTCAATGGAAGCCAAATTTGGCAATGATATGCAATATGGTTGAAACGTTTCGCAAGAAGATTATACACAAAAGTTTCAATCAAATCATTGAATACTGGTGTATTTTCTTTGTTTACTATATTTTGAGGAATTACAAATGTAATTTGTTCTGGAAGACTTTCAGAAAAATCTTTCTTGCTGTGATATTTTCCAATTATTTCCTTAGACCAAGTTATTCCAGTTACAATAACCTAGTAGCCATTTTCATCTGTTAAATTGTCAAGAATAATATTTTCTTGCATATTTTATTTTTCCTTTATATGTAATTAATTTTTAACTATTTAACTTAAACAAAATATATCATACAAGTTTAGACAAAAGTGTTTTTTGTATTTTTGAATTTCAATACATATATTTCATCTTCACATTCACTGATTGATTTTGTAGCATATTCAAAAATTGTCAATGTATGAGCAATGCCTTTGCAGAAAACTGACTCAAACCAATCATTGAAGTTTTTTCGTATATTTTCATCATTAAGATCTACATTGAATCTGTTTTTGACAGAATCTGTCAAAACTGCTAAATTAGCGTCATAATCAATTGAAACATCAACAATGAAACATGATCTGTAATGTTTTTTCATTTTTTTTTCAGTCTTTAAGTGTTTCTTGTGCTTCTTTTAGATATTCAGAAGAATATGGATCATTTTTAGAAGTCAAAGTTTTCTCTAATTCTTCTAGCATTTTGCGTTGTTCAGTATTTATCTTTTTGATAGGCTCAACAATGAATTTAACAATCAAATCACCAGCTTTCATATCAATACGTTCTAATCCTTTCTATTTCAATATTATTTTTTTGTTTGTCATTGTTCCACTTGGAACATCTACATCTAATATGCCTTTTGGAGAAACTACTTTGACTTTTCCACCTAAAGTAGCTACAATTGGATTGATATGTATTGTTGTCGTAAGATTCAATCCATCTCTTTCAAATATATTTTGTTTGTCAACTACAATATCTAAATATAAATTGCCATTTTTTCCACCATTTACTCCACATTGGCCTTTTCCAAGAACTCTCATTCTGTCACCAGTGTCAACACCTTTTGGAATTTTGACTTCTATATGTTGTTTGCATTCAACACGTTTTTTGCCATGACAACAACTACATTCTTTTGTTGTATATCCAGTTCCATTGCAATGTGAACATGGTCTGACAGTTTGACTTATAAACATTCCATTTTGAACAGTTTTTACAGTCTATCCAGTACCATGACAATATGAACATTCAGTTGATTGCTAACTTTCATCAATTCCTGTACCATGGCATTTTTCACATGGTTTTGTCAATTTAATGTCAAATGCTTTTACACATCCATTTATGACATCTTTGAATTTTAGATTTATTTTAGCTTTTACATCTAAACCATCTTCTGGAAGATTATAGTTTGGTGCAGATTTTTTATTAGAAGAAGATCTAGATTTCTAAAATCCATTAAATCCAAATGGAGAACCAAATCCATTGAAATCATTTCCAAACAAATCTTCAAACATAGAACCATGTGACTTCATGAAATCACTCATATCAAATCCACCAAATCCATGTGAATTTCTAAATGATGGTCCATTAAATCCAAACTGATCATATTGTGCACGTTTATCTGAATTTTCTAAAACAGAATATGCTTCAGACAATTCTTTGAATTTTTCTTCAGCTTCTTTTTTCTCAGATTCTGATTTTCCATGTTGATGATCTGGATGATATTTAATGCTTAACTTTCTATAAGCACGTTTTATTTCATCTTGTGTAGCATTTTTGCTTACACCTAAAATATCATAATAATCTCGTTTCATAAATGTATTTATATTGTACTTGCCAAAAATTTAAAGCTGGCATTATTTGCCAGCTTCATTTTCATATATTCAATTGATTTAAATCAACAGAATTCAGCATCAATTGGCTCATCTTTGTCAGATGGCTTAGTTTCTGCAGAATTTGCTGTTGTATTTGAATTGTTTGCAGCATTGCTGCTAGCAGCATTTGGATTAGTTGCTTCTCCAGATGTTGGATTGCTAGATGCATACAGCTTAGATGCTAATGGCTGCCAAACTTTCATCAAATCATCATTTGCAGTCTTGATTGAATCGACTGTGCTTGTTGTTGATGAAATTTCTTTACGAAGTTTTGCAATTGCATCATTCACAGATTTCTTTTCATCATCAGTGAACTTGTCTTTTGCATCATTTACGCTCTTTTCAATATTGTTGCATAAAGCTTCAGACATATTCTTCGAATTAGCTAATTCAAATTTCTTCTGATCTTCTTCAGCATGTGCTTCAGCATCAGCTTTAGCTTTCTCGATTTCTTCCTTAGACAATCCAGATGAAGATGTAATAGTGATATTAGCTTTCTTATTGAGAGCTTTATCAAAAGCACTTACATTCAAAATGCCATTTGCATCTACATCAAATGTAACTTCAATCTGATTTGTTCCAGGATTTGGCATTGGAGTCAATTCAACATTGAATTGTCCAAGCATCTTGTTGTCAGCAAACATCTTACGTTCACCTTGGCAAATCTGAATTGTAGCACTTGGTTGCATTGGGGCAGCATTACTGAATGTTTCAGTCTTCTTGCATGGAATAGTGCTGTTTCTGTCAATCATTGGTGTAGCAATATTTCCATTTGTGCAAATACTAAGTGTCAATGGTGTGACATCAAGCAAAAGAACATCGTTTACTTCACCTTTTAAGACACCACCTTGAATAGCAGCACCTTCAGCAACAGCTTCATCTGGATTTACAGCTTTACTAGGTTCAATATTGAAGATCTCTTTAATCTTAGCTTGAACCGAAGGAATACGTGTAGTACCACCAACAAGAATAACTTCATCAATCTTGCTGCATCCTGAATCTGCAATACACTGCTTTGCTGGAGCTACATATCTGTCATTCAAATCTGCAATCAATGCTTCAAACTTTGCTCGAGTCAATGTCTTGACTAGGTGCTTTGGACCTGTAGCATCAGCACTAATGAACGGCAAATTAATTTCAACTGTTGTCGCAGTAGAAAGTGCAATCTTTGCCTTTTCTGCTTCATCTTTTAGACGTTGTTTTGCCATATTATCATTAGACAAATCAATTCCAGTTTCAGATTTGAATTCCGAAATCAACCAATCTACAATCTTAGCGTCATAATCTTTACCACCAAGTGCTTGATCACCTGATGTAGATTTGACTTCAAACACTCCATCACTTAGTTCAAGAATCGTAAAGTCTAGTGTACCTGCACCTGCATCAGCAACTGCAATTGTCTTTGTCTTTCCATTAGTTTTATCCAAACCATATGAAAGGGCTGCAGCTGTAGGCTCATTAATTACACGAAGAACATTCAATCCTGCAATTGTACCTGCATTTTTGACACATTGACGTTGATCTGAATTCCAATATGCTGGACATGTAATTACTGCTTCAGTGATTTTTTCTCCAAGATATGATTCTGCATCTTCTTTTAACTTACGAAGAACCATTGCTGTAATTTCTTCTGGAGAATAAAGCTTATCATTAATTTTGATGCGACATTCATCTTTTTCATTTGGAACAACTTCATATGCAAGTTTCTTTATTTCATCTTTAATTTCAGAAAACTTACGTCCCATAAGCCGCTTGAATTCATATACAGTGTTCTTTGGATTTACAATAGCTTGTCGCTTTGCAGCTTCACCAATCAAAATATCGCCAGTTTTTGTCCATGCTACAACAGATGGTGTAGTACGAGCGCCTTCTTTGTTTGTTAGAATCTTTGGTTTTCCTGCTTCAAGAACTGCCATTGCGCTAAAACCTGTTCCTGAATCTATACCTATAACTTTATTCATATTATTATTTTCCTTATCTATTTCGATTAAGTTGACAGTCAATTTTGATCTGTCTAGTAAATTATACACAAAAATTCAATTATTTTTGAATTTTTTCAAATAGTCTTTTCCATATTTATCATTAATGTAGTCTAGATATTTTTTATAGTTATTGAAATACAAAATTTTCACATTGTTTTTCAATACACATTGATGTTTTGCCTCACATATTTCATTTTGGTTCTTATTGTATGGATTTCTCCATGTTCCATCTTCATTTAAAAATTGACGTCCTTTAATTTCTATTAATTGGTTTTCTACTAGAAAATCTGGCATATAGAAATGCTTCTTTCCTTCAAATTCATATTCAAATGTTATGTTTGGTTGATATTCAAATTTGATGTTGTTGTCTGAAAGCCAGATATAGAACGCTAATTCAGGAGCTGAATCAAAACAAATATTGTTGAATAGATATTTTGAAAATGAAATTTTTTTCAAATTATTGTTTCTTAATGGACAAACACTTCCATATTTTTTCAATTTTGTAGTTTTCACATTGTTCCAAAGAGTTTCATCTGCATATTTGCATTTTAAACTGCATGTTTTTGGATAAAGCTCGAATAGTTTTGTATTTCGTTTTTCAGCGATAGGTTTTCCACATACAACACATTTTGGAAGTGTTTTCAGATCATAAATCATCCAATAGCATTTAGTTATAGTGTTGTAGAAATTATCAGCAAGTTCTGGTGTCAATATTTCAAGCCATTTACAAATATAGTTTTTGCTTCCAGACAATAATGCTTGCAAACCTTTCACAGATAAATCATGCATTTTCAAGAAAGAAATAACTTCATTGAAATATGTTGAATTATTTAAAAAATATGAATTTTTTGAAAAATCTTGATAAATAAGTTTTTTTCGTTGTTCATAATTCAATTTTCGCACAAATATATAATACTAGAAAATATTTTTAAAAAAGTAAATAATAAATACAAATTTTAGAAAGTAAATTGATATGATTAATTTTAAAGAAGATGAGAATTTAGGCCAAGTTGTAGAAAAACCAGCATTATTTTCATTTGGTGCAACACCAATAAAAAATCTAAGTGAAATTGTTTTTGCTGCAGGTGGAAATAAATTAAGTCAATTGTGTGGATTTAGATTCACTTCAAAAAATGAAAATATTGAATATAAAGAATTTTTCATATCATTTGTATGTAAATTACGTTCAAAAATATATAGAGATGCAACATTAAATCCTTCTAGGTGGTTTATATTTAAAAAGATTTCAAACACTGAATACGATTGTCTAGACAAAGAACTATTGCTTTTGCAATATGGATTTGATGTTGACAAATTCTTCAAATCAGATTATTTCAACAAAGTATTGCCTAAATTCATCAATGCTATTGAAAACGGATTGAAAAACTATATTCCATCTTTTGTAAAAGCTCATAGTGAAGAAAAAGCAAAAGGAGCATTGTTCAGCTATGATGGACAAACTCAAGAACAAACTATAAAATCAGTAGTTCCTAGATACATAAAATCAATTGAAGACAGTCTAAAATATATTTCAAATACAAAATACAACAATAAATATTATAAACTTAAACTATACAAAAACGAAAGTCAACAATTGCATGAAGATGATATTTTGCCAAAAGAAAAATTTGAATGCAAAGTGAAAAAAGAAAATGACAAATTTTCTGTATATGAAAAAACAAGCAATCAATGGATTGCATCATTTGCAAATGAAGAAGCAGCAAATGACTTTGCAGACAATTATCCAAAATTAAAAGCAAAATATCAAAAAGAAAATGAAGCTGAAAAATCAAAGAAATAGATTCTAGAGCTTAGTAAAACTAGCAATGATTCTGACAAATTTGAAAAAGAATTGAATGATGATATTGAAGAAGCATTGAAAGAAATATATAAATGAAAGAATCAGTTATAGATTTTCCAAAAGAAACACTTTGCCAAGACATTTGGCAAAAAACTTTAGATGCATTAGGCATCAAAGAAATTTGGAGTTTGAAACCATATGTAAGAAATCAATTGGTTGAAATAAGCAATTACATTATCTAGAGATTTACAAAATTCAAATGTGAAGTACATATAACTGGTTCAATAACATCAAATTCATATACATCAAAAGCAGATATTGATTTACATTTCATATGCAATGAAGCTTTAAAAACAAAATCATCTGAACAAATTAATAATGAAATAAAACAGATTTTCAAGCAATTCAAAATTGAACATCCAGAAAAAGCTTATGTGAAAACACATCCAATTGAAGTATTTTTTCAAGAAAATGAATTTCAAGACTACATGTCAATTGGTTGCTATGATTTATTCAACAACAAATGGTTGATTGGTCCTGAATTCACAAATATAAATTTCAATCCATATAAAGAATATTACAAAGACATACAAAATAATTCTGAAAATATTTTTCAACAAATCAGAAACATGATATTTTCAATTTATGAACTTGCTATAATTTGCAAAAAGAATATCAATACTGATTTTTATGTTTCATTGAGAACTATATTAGTTGAAAGACTTTCAAATATACAAGAATTGTATGACAATATGCGTAATATACGAAAAACATACAGTGCACCAAAATCAAAAGAAGAAGCTATTGAATTCAGACAATCAAGAAAATGGAAAATTGCTGATGCTACATTCAAACTACTTGACAAATATGGATATATTGCAATTCTAAGACAATTTATACAAGATTTTTAGCTTTTGTATTCTTCTAAAGAAACTGATATTGAAATAATTGAAAATCTATTAGCAACTGTCAAACATTATATCTATAATGCAGACAAATTGTCAGAACAAGAACTTTATGAAGGTTTAATCAATGAAGATGGTTTATTTAAAACTTTAGCTATAGCATCATTGTTAGCTATTCCAGGTTTAATACCTGAGCAAGCATTAGCTAAAGAACTTTCAAATATTCCAAGACAAGAACTTCGTTTCAATTCAAAGGCAGTCAATAAAGCTATTGATAAAGTAGCATTAGAAAAATAGACATTTGGAAATTTGTCATTTGTAAATCTTGTAAATTTGATAGCTACGATTGCTTACAATGAAACAATGATAGATTATATCAAATACAATGATCCAAACATAATCTATGCTATAGTTCAACTAATATCAAATAGAGCTGGTGGAGATTTCAACAATATTCCTAAAGTTATAAGTACTCCAAGTCAATTTTTTAGTTTCAAGCATGTAATCAATAAAGATTTGACAAACAAATCATATGTCAAATATGATCCACATAAAGAAGGCAGTATAAGCAAAAAACAAGAAAAAGCATGGAAACTATGCAATGAAGCTGCAGTGATGCTTTTGAAAAATAAACTTCCTAATGTGATTGGTGACAGAAATATGCTTGCTAACAAAAAAATAGATAATAAAAAAAGCTATAATGCATGGGGTAAAAAATGTGATTTAAAAATTGGTAGCCAACAATACGGTTATCAAAAAGATCAAGATGGATATTTGAAATATAAAACTGAAAAACCAAAATATTTAAACCATAATCAAGTAGAACAAAAAATTTATATTGTCAAAAAAGGTGATAATTTGACAAAAATAGCTAAAACATTGAAAACAACAGTCAAAAAATTAGCTAAATTGAACAATTTAAAAATAAATGGAATTTTGAAAATAGGACAAAAACTTAAATATGGTTGAAGATAAAGACAATCCAATGCTAAATCATTCATCAAATTTAAGCATTGAAAACAATTAGCAACAAACAACTAATAAAAAAAATTTATTTTTGAAATTTAAAAATAAATTCAATTTCAATAAAATCAAATTATATTTCAAATTTGCTACAATTGGTGGTACTTCAAAATTCAAAGATGAAAATGATGGTATGAAATCTGGACCAGAAATTGGTGTCAAAATTGATTTTTGAAAAGCAAAAATTCAATTATAAGATCTTTGATTTCATTTTGCAAATTTGGCAATTCAAGCAATTTTACAGTATTTGGAGTCACATGATTCAAAAACAATTTGAATTCTGTGTTTTTTGGAACATAGCTTCCAAATTTCAAAAGAAAAGCATATAGATTCAATTGAAGCGCATAATGGTAAAATGAATTGTCTGGAATATGAGAAATTGGATTTAGACAAAATTTATTGTAAGTATTTTCAGTTTCTATTTTTTCATTTGTTTTATGGTCTATTATATAGAATATATTCTTAGATTTGTTTTTTGCTAATAGATCAATTGTTCCAGCAATCTTAAGTTTATGGTCAAAAACAATTTTTTCAACACCAACTATATCTAATCTGTCTTTGATTTTTTTTGCTATATTTATTGCATTCTAAAAACGTTTTTGTTCAATAATATTTTCAGCTTTATTTCGCAATGTTCTTCCTAACAATATATCTTCAATTGTTTCATGACATCTAGTTCCAAGTCTGCAACTTTCTTTTCCTTTAGCTTCCCATTTAGCTTTGATTTGCTAAACTGTAAGACCTTCTTTTTTTGCACATCTTTCAGTTATAGCACCAGTTGGATCAAATTTTGGAAAAAATCTACTTAAAAATGTAGTTCCAGACACATATTCTATTGTTTTATTGTCAATATTAGATGTATATCTATGTGTAGATTCTTCAAAAAGAATTTCTACACCAGCTGGATTTTTTGATTTTTGGCAACTTGGCATATCACCTACGAATTATTGTTCCATCACTTTTATACAAAATTGTTTTTCCATTTTTCATTGTCAATGCTATAACTACATCTTTGCCTGAATTGCCAGTTATTTGTGCATTCACAATATCAGCATTAACGTTGAAATGACGAATGATTTCTTTAGTGTCACTATACAAACAAGCACGTCTTCCTTTAAATGTCATATACATATTTTAATTTCCTTTTTGTTTTAAAGTGTTTTCCAATTTTGCCATTTTCCTGGATATTGTTTCCATTCTTGAATACCATCATAATAGAATTCTATTACAAATGGCTATGTTGCTATTCCAAGATATATATCATATATATTATATCCCATTAAAAACAAACAATTGTATACATATGTCAAAATCAAACAACTATATATATGTTGAAGTTTGTATTTATCAGATTTAGTTGCATTTTTTCCATAATTTGTTTTTTTCAAAAGATTGACTAATTTATTCCATGATTTCAATGGTATAAATGTATTTGAATATTTATTTTCAGGAAAAATAACATATGATTTATCTATCCAAATTTCTTTAGTTAAAGTATTTATGTCATTTTTTAGTTTTGTCTAAAATTCTGAGGTATTTGTGTTTTTAGAAGAATCATCATTTATAATATCATAATCTACATCACTGTCTTCATTGTCATATAGCTATTCTAACAAATCACTAGCTGTTTTATCATTCATTTTTACTATATCAACATCAGTAGTTTTAAATGCATCAATATCAACATTTATATTGTTGTCAACTGAAATCTTGTCATCAATCAATGTTTGTGCAGATTTAGTGTTTGGAACATATTTATGTTTGACATAAATATATCTAAATACTAACATCAAATGATCTGCATCTAGATTTTGTTTAGTGCTTTTATTATTATTTATATATATGTATTCTTTTTTCATATTTTACAAATTTCAAGTTTTTTCTCTCTAAAATTATCACTAAAAGATATTTTCAAAATATCTTCTGAAATTAAATAATTTGGAATATTATTATACGTGAAAATTGCATTAGTATCAGATTTTTTATATTTAAACATACTATCAACAAAAAATGTCATTTTTCCATTTTTATATAATGAAGATTTTTGTAATTTTTCACTTGAAATTTTCAAAATAAAAACTTGTTTTTGTTTTATTGCTTCGCATTTTTCTCTAGCATAATTTAAAATTATATTGATATTAGAAGTATTAAACAAATATACGCGATCAGGATAATCAAATTTATGTGATTTACTATATGGAATCAATCCATATTTTTTTATTTTTTTAAGTTTATTTATAAAAGTAACATGATATAAATATTTTTGAAATTCAAATTTCTATTCATAAAATTCAGCTTCAAATATAATTTGAACTAATATTAAATTTTTGTCAGACAAAGGTTGAACTTGAAGTTTATAACAACGTTTTTCTGCAAAATTATATCCAAGTGTAAACAGTTTGTCATTTAATTTTTTCAAAAATTTATTCAATATATTTTCATCATTTTCAATTAAAAAAATAAAATTTAAAATATTTTCAATTTTAGTATCATTTAAATATTTTTTGTCATTAAAATCTAAAATTTTAAAATTTCTAGTTTTGTCTAATTCAATATCAGAAAATTTCAAATCACAAATATTTTTATCTATGTTTTTTTTACATAAAAACTTAAATGCATTATATGCATTTTTTGCAGGATATGTCCTAATTAAACCTTCAGAAATTTCTTCATATACAATACGAATATCTTTTTCATTTTTTCTTATGAGATTTGCATATGAATTTGATGTATGACATATAATTGAAGTATCATTTATACATTCTATTTTCCATGGTAATTCATCAATGCATTCATGCTACATATAATCTGAAACCAGTTTTGTTCTATATTGTGGCAAAGCTAATATATTTTTCTCATAAAAATTCATGTATTTATCAATAATTTGTACTTGCATATTTTTTTCATAAAACTTTTTTGAATTCATACAAATCATCTATCCACATTTGTTCAATTGTTTTATTTTTTGTTTCGATAAACAAGTTTTTCTAGTCAGAAATCTATTTTTTCAATTCTTCCATTTTTTCTTTAGTCAAACTATGTATAGGAAGTGCAAGTAGATAATCATAATTTCCATTTATTTTGAATATTTTTTCATTTTTTTCAAGTTGCTTGACAATATCTTCTTTTGTCTTTTTGTTTATAATTATTGTATTTTCAACAATACCTTTGACAAATAGATATTTTGAAGATAATTTCTCAAGTTCAGATCTAATGTTTTTAAGCAACCAATCTTTTCGTTTTTGATAAAATTTCAAACGTATATCAATATATGCATCAAGAATTTCTGTTATAGATGAAAATTCTTTGACTCTATTGTTTTCATCAATACAATTCAATGTTTCAGGTAAAGATTTAATCAACTTAAAACATTCTAACAATTTTCGTTCATCTAAATGTTTTTTTGTGAATTCACGTGTTGTTTTAATGTTGAAAAGAATCTTGTCAGTTTTAGGATCACATTGATCATCATAATCTTGAATTGTTCCATTCTCACAAAGCGCATCAAGATAATTGCAATACTTCTGATATTCAATGCCAATTGGAAGTTCAGTTATTGTATATGATGTTGTGTTGTTTTTTGTGATAACTCCAAAACTTTCATTTCTTTGAAGTTCTGAATTATAGACTACTTTTCCAAGATGTCCTTTAAACCAAGGAAAAAGTTTCATACGTGGTGATTCAATTCCAGAAATCTTCTTCTTGATGTATTCAATTATTTCAAATGGATTTCTAGGATAAATATCTTGACTAAATCCTGTTGAAAGTCCATGAGAACCATTTAAAAACATTATAGGAAATATTGGAATTAAATATTTTGGCTCAATATATTGTCCTTCAAAATACTGTTTTTCAAGAATATTATTGTCAATATCAAGAAAAAGTTTCTTAGTAATATCAGACATTATAATACGTGTATATCTACCAGCACTAGGTCTTGGTGAAATTCTACAACCAAAACCACCACTATTACCAGTTAATAATGAATAATTATTTGTTCCAATATAATTAGCTGCAAGATTATCAATTACTTGTTCAAGATTTGCAGCACCATGAATATAATTAGTATCAATTTGTGTTTGAGCACACATTGTATCTGTTTTAAGCCAATTATTATAACATCGTTTAAATGCTGCATAAATGATTTTTCTTTGTGAAAGCTTTAAACCATCAATTCCACATAGCTTACGTAAGTTGTCATAACTTGCATAAGCTGGAACATCTTTTTCATAATAATCTGTTAAATCTCTTTTATTCATGTATATATATCATACTATTTTAAAATTTTTCACAAAAACTAAATTTCCACAATCATATATTCTATAATATCCATTATTTTTCATATTTTCAAATTCTGTTTTGTTTTCATCATAGTTTTCTAATAGATTTTTTAATTTATGTTTCTGAAATTTAAGTCTTGATTCTAAATTTAACATCTTCCAATACCAATAATCTGGTTTAGAAATATGATCTAAAGTAAAATTCAAAGCTTTGTAGAGTTTTCCTTGAGACCATCTTCTGTCTGCATAACTGATTATTGATTTTGGATGATAATTTCTTTCAAAATATTTCAATAGCTTTCCAGCTGCTCCAGGAATATGATAATTTAATTTATTGCAAAAACGTAGTAATTCATATTCATATTTCTTATTGAATCTTGATTTTCCAAATGTCATCAATGAAACTAGTTCATTTTCAAAATACAAACCAAGATTGACTAAAGCATTGACACTACCTTGAATATGATTTTCATCTTGAAACTATTTGCTAATTTTAGAATCAATTTCTCTTACTTCACATTTTCTAGCATATATAGTTTTATCATAGATTCCTAAGAGATTTTTTATTCTAGATTTTACAATATCTTGTTTGCATTTCCATTCATTTTCAAATATATGAATCAATTGAATTCCTTGTTTTTCACAAAATTCTGTCTTTTTCAAATGGTAGTTTGATTGTTTATCATCATTTTCACTATGCCAAAATAGACCATCAAATTCAATAGCTAGTTTTTTCTCAGGAATATAGATGTCAAGTTCTAATGGTTTTATTGTTAAACGATCATTAGTTTTAAAATCAATTCCAAATGTTCTTACAAATTCAACTAACTCTCTTTCAGGATTTGATATTTGTTTTGGATAGCATTTAGGACAATGTTGATGATGGCCATCATGATGCCAAGCTTCAAATTCATATCCACATTTTTTACATTTAAATTTCAAAAAATCATGTTCATCAATACGTTTAGAATATTCATCTAATGAAAACAATGGTTCATCATATTCATTGTTTAAAATGAAATTTTCATATGATATTTTAGCATTTGCAAATGCAATTTTCTTTTTTATTTCATCTAATTGAAAACAATTTTCTACACCATATCTAGCTAATGATGTATTTCTATTCTTTTCTGAATTATTGTATGTTTCAGATCCATATCGTTTTAATTTAGTCTATTTGCATTTGTCGACATTGACATATGTCTCAGAACCATATTTTTCTAGTTTTGTTTTTCTTGTTTTTTTATTAATTTTTGCATAGTAATCTGGATCTTCTATTGATTTTTGGTATTTAGTCTTTTTTATTTTTTCACTATTCACAGCTGATCCATATTTTTCTATGCATATTTGAATTCGTTTAGCATTAGATTCATCATAGAAATGTGGATTTTTTTTCAAATTGTCTTTTTTTGTCTATAATGCTTGTTCAATATTTCTCCAATTAGGATTATGTCCATTTTTAATTTTAGTCTATTTTGCTTTTTCTTCTCTGTCTTTCCAATAATTTGGATTTTCTTCAATATGTTGTTGTTTAGTCTATTTGCATTTTTCAATCACATTTTTTGCTTGAAACGCATAATCAACTCCATATTTTTCTAAATTTCTTTTCTTTTGTTCATTTTGAAAATCAACAGATTGACAATGATGTCTGACACCAAAACGTTTTAGAGTTGTTTCTTCACAATGCTATTTGTGATATTTTGATGAATTCAAACATTTAATAGAACAAAATAGACGATATTTTCCTTTCACAAATTGCAAAATATTTTTATGGCATTGAGGACAAAGCTATTGTGTTTTAATGTCATTTTCTATGCAATATAAACGTTCTCTAAGTTTTGCAGATTTAGGCAAAAAATTTGTGAACTACAAAACATCATTAGCTAACTATTCATCTCTACAATAAAGCGTTTTGAAATTTAAGACATTTTTGTCAATATTCAATTTCTGTATTCGACTTAAAATATTTTCTTTTGTCAAAATCGATTTCATTTTTAAGCCATATTTATGTCAAAAGAATATTTTCTAAGTTTCTCTTTGCGTTTTTCTGCATCACCAGTAAGCCAAAGATCAATATTGTTGAATCCATCTTTATCTTCTGACAATTCATATAAAAATTGTTCCATTCCACCATTTTGTGACATTAACCAAGTTATATCAGATCGTTCGATTGAACCTAAACCTTTTTGATAGAATATTTTCAATTTAGTGTTCAGATTGTCCTTTTCCCATTTTTTGAATGAATCAAGATCAAAGAAATAATTCTTAATGTTGTCTTTATTGTCTTTGATGATTATCAATGGTGTCTGAAGCTTACAGATTTTTCCTTCTTTGAAAAGATTTGGCGCAAATTTTCTGAACCAACCAATAAGCATGCTTCCAAGATGTATTCCATCTAAATCTTGGTCAGTTGCAATTACAATTTTGTCAAATGAAATACTTTTGTCAGTATGTTCTTTTGTCATATCAAGATTTAAAATATTCATTACATCTTTGAATTCTTGATTAGATGCAATCTTTTGAATACTGTTGTCTAGACAATTTATTGGCAATCCTCTAAGACAATAATATCCACATCCATTTCTACCAATACAAGAACATAATGATGATTGAGCTGATTGTCCCTCACAAAGAAACAAATATTTCTATTCTCCAATTGGACTCATATATTTGTCAGATTTGACTTTTACTTTCTTTACTTTTTTCAGTTCTTGTCTAGCTTTGAGTTCTTCTTTGATTTTGAATGTCTCAATTATTGGATTGATTATAGCTTCATTTTTTAGAATTTGTTTTGTGAATTTATCAAAATCAATTGAATTGTTCAAATATGTTGAAATTTCAGATGGATTGTTTGTTAAAGTTTCTTTTGTTTGAGAATCAAATTTTGGATTTATGAAATCTCTAAGAAACACAACAAGCGTAAATTTGTTTTTAATGTCAGCTGGTTTTATTGTTTTGTATTTATGAGACAATTTATCACGAATTGGCATGACAATTTGATTAGATATATAATCAATATGAGAACCACCTCTGCTCATATGCATACCATTTACATAAGTGAAAAAATTGAATTCATCATAACTGTTTGGCAATACACCTATGAAACCTTTGTCAAATGTGACATATTCAATATGTTCATTGAACATTTTCAAGAATTTTTTGTCATTGACAACAATTCGTTTTTTGTTGAATGAAAATTTGATTTTTGGAAATGTCACAGCTAAACAAAGAAGACGTTGATACATCAATTCTTTGTAGACTTGTTCAACTTTTGAAAGTTTGAATTTTTCAAAATCTGGATAAAATTCAACTGTTGTTCCAGTATTTCCAGATGATGCTTCAACCTTGCATGTTGATTTTTCAAGATTGTTCAATGATTTGACTGTGCAAGAATGCTTTCCATCATCAGTCTTTCCAATGAATTTAGTTGAAAATATTGATGTGCATTTTGAACCTAAGCCATGTGAACCAATTGTCGTCTTGTTTTCAGAATCTTGAAAATTGCTTCCTGAAAACAATCGTGTCCATGCAATTTCTGGAATATATGAATTTGCTACTTTAGTCGCCTCTTCTTTTGGAAGTGATTTTATTTCAGATTCAGAAAGCACTTTTTTTATGACAGGAATACCAGGACCATCATCAGAAATAATGATATTTTCATCATTCATTTCAACTTTGATAGTGCCTTCAGATGATCTATGTTCAATCAAAGCATCTAATGCATTGTCAAGAATTTCATCTATTATTTTTCTGAATGCTGGAATAAATGTTATGTTCTTATGTTCAATTTTGTCTTCAGATATAATAAACATATCTTGTTGAATTGGATCCATACTTCCAATCCACATTTGTGGTTTCTTTATAATCTAAAGACGTCCAGTCAATACTTCAAATTTATCTGATTTATTACTCATGATATTTAAATATACAAAAATTATTTTATTTTTTCACTTAATGTATTTAATGAATGAACTATGTTGTTTTGGAATAGCTTTCAAACACCATAAATATAATGTTTTTTCTGGCATTCTTTCTAAAACTACATAATTGTCAAGCACTTTTTCTCTAACACAAAACTAATTACTCATACTTAAATATTTAAGTATCATAAATTTTGATGCATCTTTGAAATAGTCAGAATTTATATGTTTATTGTATATATCTAATGATTTGTCAACTAATATGTTTCTGAGAACATCAAACAACATTGTGCTTTTGAATGCCATTACATGTATTTCCTTATTGCGACTAATAAACCAAAAAACATGCTTTCTTTATCTACAACAACATTTATTTTATAAAGAATATCAGTCAAAACTAATATTCCATCTGTTGATTTGATTATATTGTTGTCAATGACATAATTGAATATGTTAGATGCATATGTCATAAAATCACAAATTTTATCTTTGTTTTTCAAATAAAATTGTCTTGCATCTAGAATATTTTTGCTTGAAACTACTATTTCAACAAGTTCTTTTATGAAATCATCTTTAACATCATTTATGATTGTGTTTTGTTTTACTCTAAGTGTTCCATCACTTGAACATATTTGAAGATATTTTACAATTCGTCTGCAATCTGGATAATATTTAAATCCTTCTTCAATAAAAGATTTAAGTGAATCTTTAGTGTATTTTATTTGTTCAGAATCTAATATTCGCTTGATATGAATAAGCAAATCTTTTTGACTATATCCTAATTGGATTACTGGACATCTAGACAAAATTGCTGGAATGATTTTTTCAACATAATTGCATGTTATGATAAACCTAGTGTCAGATTGTGCAGCTTCAATAAGAGTTCTAAGTGCCATTTGAAATGAATTTTGTCCAGAAGATGCTGCAGAATCTAATTCATCTAAAATAACAATTTTCAATTTACCTTCTATTGATAATGCATTGCAAAATGGTTCAACTTTAGTTCTAAGCGTATCAATGACACCTTCAGTTGCACACTTTATGAAAAGTACTTCAGCATTCAATTCATTGCATAATACTTTAGCTAATGTAGTTTTTCCAGATCCTTGTTGTCCAACAAATGACATTGAAGTTATAGATCTATTGTTTATAATATGTTTAAACTGATCTTTTGTGTCTTTATTCAAAACATATTCTTCAATAGTTTTTGGACAATATTTATCTACCCATTCTTCTTTAATGTTATTCATACTTTTACATTGTACTTATCAAGAAAATCAACTATCTTCAGTAGTTGCCAGTTTCAATTTATGTATTCTATATATTTGTTTCATCTCTTAAATCTTCAAAACAAGATGGAGCAATTTCAATCAATTTATCTAAAATAAGATTTGCTAGAATACGTATTTCATGCTAAGCTCTTTTAGAAAGTCTTAATTTCAAGAAATTTCTCCATTCTCTAAAATTTCCAGAAACACAGATTTTAGTCTTACATGCATTTGGAAGAACATATCTAGCAATTTCAGATTTCAATCCAAGCTATTTCAATATTTTATATGTTTCCCAAATATTATCCATTAATGTTTTATATAAAAACAATGCATTTTTATTTTCAGTTATTTCATCAGGAATAACATATGTTGATGCATCTTCAGAAACATATCTCTAAGATCTTTGTGAAAATGAAAACAATCTATGTCTAACTAATTCATGTGTCAATGCTCTACTGACTCCTGATATTTCAAATGTTGCAGAAGCATGTTCTATACAGCTTTCATGTCCAGATTTAATAATTCCTATTATCATTTTTCTAGCTTTATCTAATTCTTTAGGCATAGAATCATAACATGTTGATGCGCATTTTGCAATAAGTGTTTCAGGATTTGGAGTATATGCTAATAAATCAATTTTCATTTTTTTATCTTTCTTTTTTATATCATACAAAACTAGAAAAGCTGGTATTTCTACCAGCTTTAAACTTACCTTTTAGTTTTAATTTAAGCAATTTTAACTTCAATTTCTTCTGGTTTCTTTTCAGTCTATGTTACAACTGGAATTTTGATAGTCAATAAACCATCTTTGTTTTCAGCTGTAATTGCTTTCTTGTCAACACCTGGAGCTAGTTTCAATGAAAATGAATATGATTGTGAAGAAATTCCACGATATACAACATCTTCATTTTCTTCATCATATTTCTTTTCAGATCCACATTGTACAGTGAGATTATTGTCAACAATTGTGACTTTTACATCTTCCTTCTTGAAAGGAGTTGTAACAACAGTCAACTTTTGTGCAATAATATTGCCATTTTCATCTTTCACATTAATTAGATTATGTGGTCTTTTTATACAACGTAATCCAGTGTTGTTTACTTTACTTTCAAATGGATTTGTGAAAAAATCCATCAATTCCCATATTGGATCTTTATATATACGTATCATTTTATTTTATGCCTTTCACTACTTGCATTTTTGCTAAGTATTTTGCTGCAATCATTAGAAACACCATATTTCTTAATTATGCAACAAACATATAAATTATATTATACAAAAAAAAAGAGAGATTTCTCTCTCTTTAATTTATAAATCTAAACCTTTTAGTAAATCATCTACACTTTCTGTTGAAGAATCTTCAGATTGCATATCTGATTTAGTGTCACTAGATTTTGTTTCATTTACAACTTTAAGTTGCTCATTGTCAATATCAGATGTCAAATCATCAATATCAGAATCACTTATATCATTGTCAATTTTCTTTTCATCATTTGACAATTGCTTAACTGAATGTTGTGTATTAGTTTCAGGTTTAATGTTTGTATCTGATGTTTGAATCATATCATCATCTGGAATATCATCATTTGAAACTTTAAAATGACGATTGTAAAATGTCTGAAGTTCTTCTGGAGTTGAAGATGTATAGTACTCTTCATCAAAACCACTATTAGTCACCCAATCTTTTGTAATTGTTGGAATATCATATGGTTTTGTTGTAAAAGTAACTTTATCAATTACTTTATGCTTATATACATATTCATTTGGTTGTCCTTCATTTTTCACTTCAGAAACTTCTGATACATGCAAACAGCAATCAACTGCATTTTTTCCATTGAATACACAATTTGTCTATGAAGCTTTATTGACTTTATTGACAAATTCTGCATAAAACTTTTTGTCATTGAAAATCAAAACTTTAAACTTACCATTGTTTCCATTGTAATTTGGATCATCTTTCACATAAACTGGAATAATTGCTTGATACTTTCTTCCAATTTCATTGTTCTTTTTCAATGCTTCACGATCTGTATAATTTGATGACTTCCATGTAATGAAATATTGATTTGCTACTTTGCACATTGGACATGCATCATATCTATTTCCTTCAACATGAACATGTTTTGTCACAGGACATGTGACTTCATCATCAATAATTGGAAAACCTTTATCAGATTTCTTCCAAATTTGATGAACAAATCTTTCAATAAATGGATAATCTCTATCATTTTTTTCTGGAGATGACCATGCTAATAGACGTACTCTATACCATGATGGCTTTCCATCAATATCTGGACATGGCTTCAATGAAAGCACTAGACTTTTATTTTGAGCTGTACCATTTGATTTTGACCGTTTAGGCAGTTGTGACAAGAATGTACACATTTGTTATTTTCCTTTTTTTACTGTTGTTTATTTAACTATTGTTTAATTTGTATTTTTACAATACAAAATATATTGTACATCATTTTTTCAGCAACTAATCAATTAAATCTAATGGATTTACTTTTTTATTAGTTTTTTTCATAAATATTTTGACAATTTCTGTATTGTACATTTCATACTTTGTGTAAATGTCATTTAAATCATTTCTTTCAAATTTATCTAATTTTTCTATCAATAGTTTAAATTTTGGTATTGCTGCAAAAAAATAACATGATATTTTTCCAGAAATATAATATTGTGACAATTTTTTATTATTTATTAAATATCTAAGATAATCTTTAGCTGAAAAAATATTAAGTTGCTTACAATCATTTACAATATTTTTAATCGACTTTAAAAAATAACTATAAATTCTATCTTGTTTTTTTTCATAATTAAGATAATCTCTATATTTAATCAATGAATATTTATCATAAAAATTGCTCAACTAATCTTTGAAATTATATATTTCATCTACAAAAAAATCAATATACTTGTATATATTAAAATTATTGTATTTAGTTTGAATCTAAATGATATTATCTATTTGTTTCTTGTTTTTTTGATAAAAACTTTTAGCTTTTATTGCTCTAAGTGGAATTGTGTTTTCTATATATGGATTTTTATCTTGTAATCTAAATTTTAAATACTATGCAATTTCATAATTGTCAATAATATTTGTTTTCAGATTTTGCATATTCTTTATTTTCTATAGTCTTTTTGATTTTTTTTAGATAAATTCCATTAAATATTGCACCAAACTATTTATATAATACTTTAAAAAAATCATATATTGACATATTGTAATAATTCAAAATATATTTAATGAATTCATCATCATCTAAAATTTGAATGATAGTTTTTCTTAAAACTGAATCAGTATTCTAACCATTTAAATTTGGATACTTTTCTAAAAGAACTGCAATAATATCAATATTGTCAATAGAATTTATGAATTTGTCATTTGTATAAAAAAAACTAGTTTCAACATTAGAATCTAAACTATGATTTGTAATTTTGATTTCTTCTCTTTCACAAGCAATTATTGAATTATCTGTAGATTTTGTTGTTGCAGTTTTTTTAGTTTTTTTCATATTTAAATATTATACAGTTTTTGTGAATTTTTCTAAGAAATTTTTTCCATATTTCAAATCTACATATTTCAAAAATTTTTCATATTGTGAACTTAGAAAAATTTTCACATTGTTTTTCAACATACATTGATGTTTTGCTTCATACAATTCATCTTCGTCATGATTCCATGGATTTTGCATTGTTCCATCATTTTTGAAAAACTGATCACCTTTCAAATCAATGTATTCATTTGTGTCTATTAAGTAGAAATCTGCAGTGTATGTGTGAAGTTTTTCTTGAAATACATATATGAAATTAGTTTTTGGTTGAAATTCAAATTTAATGTTGTTGTCTTTCAACCAAATATAAAAACAAATTTCAGGTTTGCTAGCAAAAGTGAAATTGTCATATTGATACGTTTTTCTAGAATATTTCCTGAATTTGTCACTTTGAAAAACATTTCTCACTCCATATTTTTTCAAACACGTCTAGCTTATTTTTTCTTTGATGTTTTCACATTTGTTTGGATTTGTTGTATTGTATTTTTTCAACCAAGTTTCATTTCGTTGTTTTTTGAAAATAGGATTTTCAAAAATATGTTCATATCCAGTTTTTTTCTTGTATGTGTTTCTTGCTTTAAGCTTAACATCAGGATTTTGTCCAGGAAATTTGAATCCAGTTTTTTTGAAATATGTATTTTGTGCCTTTTTATGCAATTCAATATTTTGAAGTGGAGTTTTAACTCCATAATTTTTCAATGTAGTTGTCTAGCAATGCAATATGTGATCCTAAGATTTGTTCATGCAAGCATTGTTGCAAAATCGTGGATATGTTGAAAATACATTTTTCACATTTTTCTTGTTTAAGATTTTTCCACATGTTTCACATTTTGGAATATATTTAAATCCATGCAAAACAAACCAAATTTTTGTAGATATTTTGCATGTGTCATCTGCAAATCTAGTGTTGTTTTCAATGTAAGTTAACAAATCTAGAAATTTTTTGCTTTTTAAAACATTTGGAAAATTTCTTTTGAATGTTTTGCAAATAAAATAAATTTGAGCTCTATATGATTCTAGAGCTTCAATTTCATCAAAAATTTGTTTTAATTGTTTTCTTGTGAATTTCATTTAAAATTCATGAAATCATCATTTGAATTTATTGACTTTAAAACAGCATTCATTTCAGAATTTTCAGATGTTTCACTATAATTATTGTCAAATGTTATGTCAGCAAGATTCAATGTTTCAGGATCTAATTTAAACATTGCATGCTTTCCAACCATGCCACCTAGACGATTTTTGACGATTTTCAAATTTATTATTCCATTTTCTCTGTCTTCATTCAATTGATATAATGCACAAATAAAATCTGCAGTGTGGCAAATACCACGACTTTCAGATACATTTTGCATATCAATATCTTGTGAATTCATACCTTCAGTATTGCATTGAACTGCGCTTATGACTGGACAATTGAATTTATAGCTTAATGCACGCAATTCTTCTGAAACTGCTAATCCATCTTTGAACATTGAATCAGTTTTTCTGTTTGGAAGAACCAAATTCAAATAATCAATCACAATAATGTCAAATTGTTCTCCATTGTTTTTCAAATTTTCAAGATATTGTTCAATATCTTTTGTGCAAATTGATCTTGGTGGATATTCTTTCAGAAACAAATTTGCTTTTGGATATTTAGAGTAAAAATTTTTGATTTTAGAAATTGCATCATTTGAATTTTCTGCTAGTTTGTTTATGTTTTTATTTGATATATGTGCATCAAATCTTTGTGCATAAACATCTTGGCTCATTTCTAATGAAATTACGACTATACCAAGATTTTGCTTCAAAAAATTAACTGCAACATTGCTCATGAAAACAGATTTTCCTAAACCTGCCTATGCCATAAACAATGCTAGCATTTTGCCAGATTTCAAAAATCCACCATTTGTATATTGATCTATTGAATCCCAACCAGTTTTAATTTTTGCTTCAGGATTCAAAATATAATCCCAATGATTTTTCATTTGAGATTCATCAAAATATTTAAATCCTAAATCTGTGTCATTGAATGTTATTTTTTGAACTCTGTCAAAATTCTCTAGACATTTGTCTACAACTTTTTCATAATTGTCAGGACTTTTTTCTAGAAGATTTGCATTGTCATAAAGCGAATTATAAAATGCATTTCTTCTAATGTATTCTTTTATGTTTTTGTTTATGATGTCATCAGGAAGATTCAAATTCAAACTAGAAACTTCAGCTAGCAATTGCTATGATGCAGCTAATGTAAAATTAGTTTGTTCAGGATGTTTTTCTATAAATTTTTTAGATAAAGCATTTATTGTTTTAATATTAGGTATTGTATCATATTTGTTGTAAAACAATATCATATTTTTTAAAATCTATGACAACACTTGATCTTTAAACCAACGTTTATCATAGACTTTTGACAAAATATTAAGCCAATTTTTGTCATTTAATGCTTTTTTCAACAATAATTTTTCAATTACATCTATAGAAAAATCTAATTCCATCTAAATCTCTTTTCAATTAATTCCAACTTGTATATCCATTGTTTCTACTGTAATAAAAACCATTTTTATCATACTAAAATCTATTATTGTAATAACTTACTGATTTAGACTATATATCTGAAGAATTTTTTGTATTTTTTGTCTAATCTGAAATTTTTTCATTCAATAAATCGATTTCATTTTTCAATGTTATTATTTGAAGCTATAAATTTGAAATTTGATTTTGATAATTTGCAATGTCATTTTCAAATTTTTTGTTTGTTTCTTCTAGATTTTTAGTTTTAGATATATATGAATCTAACTAATCAATCAATTCAGATTTTTCTTTATACAAATTTTTTACTTCTGTTTGAAGATTTACAATTGTTTCATCATTAATGTTTTTGAATTGTTTGTTTTTTACATCATTAGACAAATCAAATTCTTTATTTATAGATTCAACTGATACTAATGGAATTTTTGTTGTAGTATTAATGTCAGTTTTTGTTTCTAAATCATTTGAATACTTAATTTTGTTGATTTCTGCTAATTCTTTATCTGCTTTTTCTTTGTTAGTTTCTAAAGAATTTACAGTATTCATAAATGTCTTCATATTTGCATTTTTACGTTTAGCCATAAAAATCCTTTTTTAAATATATTTTACATAAATTTTTTAATAAGAAAAATTACATTTTTTTCTTGATAAATTCATAAATCATAATAGATTGTTACTTCATTTCTATTTAAACCACAAGTTTCATCTATACCCATTTTTATTATCTAATCTTTTGCTTTTTCAGCATAATGTATTACTTTTACTTTAGTATAAGCAAACATTGAACTATAACAACTTGTAGCAAGTGTTGTTGCATAAAGATATTGTGCAGTAGTTAATGCTGTTTTTGAAAACATCTAATAATAACACCATTTATTAAGTGTTTGTGCATAAAGATTTATATTAGCTGTAGTAAGTGCACTACAATAATAAAACATATTAGCACAACAATATTCTGCAACATTTGATAATTCAAATGTAGGAGTAGCTATTAAAGATTCACATTCCTAAAACATAGCATCATAACAATGACTTTTAAGCTTTTTTGCTGGAAGTTTTGATGGACCAAATTTTAATTTTGTACAGCCAAAAAACATTCTATAATAACAATAATCAGCAAGTATTGTTGCAGGAAGTTCAGGTGCAGATGTCAATGATGTACAATCTTCAAACATACTAGAATAACAATAATTATTTAGAACAAGATTTGTTGCTGGAAGTTCAGGAGTAGATATCAATGATGTACATCCTTGGAACATACTAGTATAACATTTTTCTTTAGATGTTATTGGAAGTTTTAATGGAGCATATACTAAATATGTACATTTTTTGAACATATTAGCAAAATAACCATCTGAAACTATATATATATCATCTAAATCTAATTCAGATGCACTATAAATTTTTGATCCACTAAATAAACCACTAAGAGTAGTATTATTTGATACTAATGAAGGTAAGTTTAATGAATTAGCTAATTTTCCATAAATATTTGCTTTTCCATTAGTTATATTAATTTTAATATTAGAACTACTATTACTTGTAATATTTCTAATTTTTAATTTATTTCCTGCTGACAATATTATATAATATTGTTCAGAATCTAATTTAAACCATTCACTATTATTCGAATTTTTATATAATTTATTATTATTTGAACTTAATTCTAATAATTCATTTTTAATATTATCTAAACTAACATGCACTTCATCATCTAATGCTTCAATACAAAAATAATTATTATCAGGTTCTGTAGTAGATGATGTTGATGATATTTCACTATATGCAGTTGAAAGCTAATCATATAAATCAGATAATGTATCAATAATATTTGACAATGCATCAACTTGAAATTTTGGAACAGCATCTAATGATAATATAGCACTTCCTAAATTTATTATATTCTAATTATTCATGTAAGAGAACATATTTGAAAGAATATATATTTTCCTTGAAGTATTATTAGAAGTTATGTTTCCAGCTGATAAATTATAATATTGTGTTCTATCAACATATTCAATGCTTAATGAATTTGAAATTGGTTGAATATCAGACAATGAAGACAACTATGAACAAAGATAATCATCATTAGAAATTCTAGATGATGATTCAGCACAAAGTTTTGTACTTATATCATTATAAGAAGGTATATTTGATGAATCATTACTTATAGGACTATAAATTGCATCTGATATTCCATCATGATATATTTCAGCTAATTTATAGCCAGTTGTATATGTATTTTTAATACTTAAAAGTTTTTCTTCATAAGTTTCAAATGTTGGAACATAATCATTGAATTTGACATTACTATATAAATTATTTATCATAAAAGTATTTACTTTTCAAAAATTTTCTGAAAAATATTTTTCAAATTCATCTAAAGTCCAAAACACTTTGTAATTCAATTTGTTTTCCTAAGCAGTTTTCAATTTCTTTA
>ERZ808252.169-NODE-169-length-68258-cov-5.190842_pt1 | contig 68258 bp, 58 predicted proteins | sample MGYA00521242_ERZ808252 | MGnify/ENA primary metagenome ERZ808252 (study PRJEB31516, sample SAMN03275581) | gut metagenome | biome: mammalia-associated habitat; material: feces | host: Papio cynocephalus | place: Kenya | collected 2012-08-07 ... | reverse complement strand
ACAAAATCACTTCTTTTTGCATCATGACCCCTCCTTACACATGGTTTCTCGGGTCTGCTGCATCAGAGAAGGCATTGCCCACCAGATAAAAGCAGATCGTAATGATGGAAAGAATAACAGCGGGAATGATCAGCTGGTACCGCAGGGTGGGCGCCATCATCATGGCGCGGCCCTTGTTCACCAGGTTGCCCAGCGATGGCGTCTTGATGGGCAGGCCCAGGCCGATATAAGCCAGGAACACCTCGGAGCCGATGGCGCCCGGGATGGCCAGCGCCATCTGCAGCATGACCACGGAGACCATCTGCGGCAGCAGATTTTTGACGATGATGCGCCGGGTCGGCGTGCCCAGGCAACGGGAGGCCAGGTTATAATCCCGGTCGCGGATGATGACCACCTGGTTGCGGATAAAGCGGGCCAGGCCGATCCATCCGGTGATGCACATGGCGATGATGATGGTCTTGACGCCGGGCCGCATCACGTAGGAGGCCAGGATCAGGATAATGGTCGAGGGAATGTTGTTCACCAGGTTATAAAGCTCGGTGAACAGGAAGTCCAGCTTGCGCACATAGCCCCAAAGCAGACCGCCCAGAATGCCCACAAAGGCGTTCAGCGCAGCCACGATCAGGCCGATGAGCAGGGAGGTGCGGGTGCCGGACCACATACGGGCCCACAGATCCTGGCCGATATCGTTGGTGCCGAACCAGTAGATCTTATTGGGCCGCTGATTCTCCACAAAGCCGGCCACCGGAGAGACATTGGTGGGCTCGGCCACGCGGGCGTAAGCGGGGTTGATGCACTTCTGGCTGCCGTCCTCAGAGGAAATCGTCAGCTTGACCTGATCCTCAGGAACGAAGGCATAATACCAGTTGTCCTCCAGATGGGTAAACTCTACAGGCGCCTTTGCAGAGCCGTTGAGCATACCGGAGCCGATGACATTGGGCTTGCCCCAGTCCTCCGGCATCTGCAGGTAGGTCAGGACTGTTCCGGCGGGAACATTTTCGATCAGGTCGCCATCAGTCTGCTTGGAGCTGGAGAAATAGGCACCCATGCCGCTGTTGGTCATGCCCAGTGTGATCCAGACAGCCTGCTGATAGGTAGTTTCCTTGCCGTCCTCGGAGGTGATATAGAGATAAGGCGTCGCCGTGGGCACCAGGACATAATACCAACCCTGATTCTTGGGAGAAAGCGCACCGGTCAGCTCGCTGGCGACCTTATCGTCGCCCTGGCAGAAGAATCGGGGCGTGCCCCAGGAATCCGCCACCCGCACATAGGCCAGCGTCATCCCATCGGGAATCTCCACAGGATAGCCCTTGCTGGTCTGCCGGACGCCGGTGAGCGTGACCTTGGAATCCTCCGCCACAGTGAGCCAGACAGCCTTGGGATCGTAATAATTGACCGTATTGGGGTCAAACTGGTTGGGCAGCAGGGGCTGGATGAAGGTAAAGATCATCAGTGCAAGCATAACGATCAGCATGGCCACTGCCACCTTGTTCTTGAAGAACATGATAACGGTGGACTTCCAATAGGAATAGTTGGAATAGCCAGTGCGCTCTGCGGCAGCCTCATCGTAGGAAGCGAGTTCAAACTCCGAAGCAGGCAGCAGCTTGATCTCCTCCGGGGTCAGATCGTCCTTGTCCGCAAGCGTCGCGGCCATGGTCTGCTGCGTGATGCCCTCTTCCAGCTTTCCGCTGATCTTGTTTTTGGGAGAATACTTGCTCATCTGGCTCCCTCCTTCTTGGAAAAGCTGATGCGGGGATCCACGATGCCCATCAGAATATCGCCCAACAGCAGGCCGACGATGCTCAGGCTGGCAAAGATCACGATCAGCGCCAGCACCATGTTGTTATCCTGCCGCTTGATGACATCCACCAGCAAGCCGCCCATACCGGGAATGGAATAGAGAGACTCGGTATAAATGGAGCCGGAGATGGTCAGCAGGATGGAGCCGGGGATCAGGTTGACCATGGGCACCACAGAGTTGCGAAACACATGGCGGAACCAGATGGCGGAATTGGGAACGCCCTTGGCCCGGGCCAGCTTGATGTAATCCTTATTGGTCTCGTCCACCATATACCGGCGCAGCCACATGGCATAGCTGGAGATGGAGGGCAGAGCCAGGGAGATCACAGGCAGGATCAGCGAGGACCATTGATCCTCCTTATACAGCATGCTCACGTTCAGCCAGGTGGAGCCGTAGAGCTGGATGAAGATGAAGTAAACGGCGTTGGGAACGGCCTGGATAAAGACGATATAGGCGTTGCCCAGCTTGTCCATAAAGCGGCCCTTGCTGCGCGCCATCAGGACGCCCAGGATCATACCCAGCGGCAGGCTCACCGCCATGGAGATCAAGCCCACCTTCATGGAGATGCCCATTTTGGACGCGATAATACCGGAAATGGGTGCGTTCACGCGATAGCGATAGGAAATGCCGAGATCGCCCTTCAGCAGATTGCGGATGAACCGGAAGACCTGCTCATACAGCGGGTCGTTCAGACCCATTTTTTCCAGGCCCACCTTGATCTGGACCGGAGAAAGCTTTTCGTAGTTATTGAAGTAGCCTTCCTCTGGCATGAAGCGCAGCAGCGCGAAGATGACCGCGATCAGGATCACCAGCGTCAGCAGCGACCGGAGAAGGCGCTTGATCGAGTATTTTAACACGTTGTATCTCCTTTATTTCTTCCTGTTGGATCGACGGGCGACCGCCGGCAGGATTCGGGGAAAGCGTTCGGAAATTTGAACCGGCCCCGCTCCGAAAAAACAGAGCAGAGCCGCTTTCCGGTTGTTTCGCAGGAATGCTGGGGCACTTGCGTGCCCCAGCGATTATTGGATCATCGGTCAGATCAGTTCTGGCTCAGAGCCTCATTCCAAGCCGCAAGCTGCGCGTCATACATATCCTGAGACATAGCAGTCTTATAGACATGCTGGCCCTTATAACGGCTGGAGGACTGGCCCATCATGGCGAACTGGCCCTCGAAGGAGTTCAGCTTGGTGGCCTGGTAAGAGCCGCCGCCAATGAACATGGGAATCACGATAGCATGGTCCAGATAGAAGGCTTCTGCAGCGGCGAAGGCCTCATAGCGCTCGTCCATATCGGTGACGCACTCGCGGGCATGGTCGACCAGCGCGTAATACTCATCGATCAGAGCATTGGTCTCATCGGTCTTGGTATCCTGGAAGACTCTGTAGGTGTCGGTATCGTGGCAGAAGAAGTTATAGTTGTTCTCACGATCGAAGGGATCGGCCCAGGTTTCAGGATCCATGAAGTCGGCACCCCAGTTCAGCTCCTGCAGCGCATAGTTGCCGTTGCGGCGGGTCTCGTTCAGGAAGGAGTTACCGGCATATTCGAGAACAATGATGTCAATAAAGTCAGAACCCAGCAGGCCTTCCAGCTGCTGCTCCAGCAGGACGGAGGCATTGCCCCAGGCAGAGCTGGAGGGCAGATAGTTCACAGGAGCCTTGATTGGGAAGGTTGCGCCGGCGGCTTCCAGTTCAGTCTTGGCCAGATCGCGGTACTTGATGGCCTCAGACTCGTTGAAGCTCTCGGTCTCGGTGTACTTGGCCAGAGCGCCGTAGTTGACATAGTCCTTGCCGTCGTTCACGGCGAAGCCCTTGGGCGTGACAGTGTTGATCAGGTGCATCTGAGCATCATCGCCCGGGAAACGGGCAGCGGTATACTGTTCACGGTTCAGGCCGTGGAAGATGGCCTTGCGGAAGTTTTCGTTGTTGACAGCCTTGACCCAGTTCTCGGGTTCATACTCAGCATCGAACTTGGGCTCGAAGCAAAAGCCGAAGAAGTAAGAATAATCGCCGATCACGCGGCTGGTGCAGATCATTTGAGACTTTTCGGGATCAGACAGCCAGTCGTTGACGATATCGGAGCCGATGCTGCAGCCATCGACCTCGCCGCGCAGGAAGAGCTCGGTCTCCAGCGTGGCAGCCTCGGTGTTGTAGGTCTGTTCGATGCGCTCGATGTAGACATGCTCCGCATCCCAGTTGTTCTCATTCTTAACATAGATGCGCTTTTCCTGGGGATTGAAGGTCTCCAGAATGTAAGCGCCGTTGAACCACATGCTCTGATTGTCCAGAGCGTAGTTTTCGCCCAGCTCGTTCAGCAGAGAAGCGGGAGCGGGCCAATAGGTACCAAACTGCAGGGCGGTCAGGAAGTAAGGACGGGGCTTGACCAGGTGATACACCAGGGTGTAATCGTCCAGAGCCTCAACGCCCAGTTCCTCGGGCTTGACCTCGGGATACTCCTCATAGGTCTCGACCTTGCCGTCATCGGTCCAGATGACGGTGTAAACAACGCCGTTCTCAACGACGTAATCATCGCAGATGACTTCGCCGTTTTCGTCCTTGCCCCAGGTCTCAGAGCCTTTATCCACGGCCACCAGCTTGGCGGCAGTGTATTCCAGCAACTCTGACGCATTGATGACCCAGCCGTCCATCAGATAGCTGTTGCCGCAGTCCATGGCGGAATCGCACATATAGCGGGCAGCGGCCACATAGTCGTGAGCCGTGACGGGATCCTTCTGGTTGCCAGCGGCGTCATACCAATACTGACCCTCGCGCAGATGGAAGGTCCACTTCTGGCCCTGGACTTCCACATTGATGGGATTGCCGTCCGCATCGGTGCTCTCCACGGTGTAGGTCTCCAGTTCGTCTTCCCAGGACTCCGCAGCGCAGGGAACGATGTTGCCGTAGCTGTCGTTCTCCACCAGGGAATCAATGGTGTTGGCGCCGACCACCAGCTCATAGGTGGAACCGGAGATCAGGTAGTTCATGGTCGTGACTTCAGTGGAATAAACAGAGCGATAGACCTGCTCATCCGCATATTCACGACCATCGGGGCCGACCTTGGCTTCGGAATTGTCCGGAGTCGTGGGGTCAGCAGGCGTGGGAGTCGGGTCGGTGTTGCTGGGCTGGTCGGTGTTGTCGGGCTGCTCGGTATTGTTGTTGCCGCAGCCGGCCACACACGCCAGAACCATCATCGCCGCCAGCAGCAGAGCGATATACTTCTTCATGGGTGTCTCTCCTTTTCGTTCGTTTGGGCTCTCGCCCTTTATTGTTGATAACTTTATCACAGCTTTCAGTAAAAATCAATCATGCCTTGCGGATTTCCCCTGTCCCCATTTACTATTTCAGCGATTTGTGCAATAACTATCCCGTCACTTTGTTCATAATATCCATTGACTGTTACAGCTCTGTTACCTTTCCTTCGCTTTCCGGCGCTGCGCCGCCACATTTTTCTTTACTTTTGCGGAAAGCTGTGTTATGATAGCCTTGCATGTCCAGGCGCTTAGTGGCCGGCCCGCTGCGGCCCCGGCCGCCACATTCCTCACACCGCCACTCAGCCCTCCGGACGATTTATTTTAAGGAGGAATATCCCCATGATTCTCAAGGAAGCCAAGACCCAGGTCATCGAGAGCCACCGCCTGCATGAGACCGACACCGGTTCTCCCGAGGTCCAGATCGCCATTCTCACCGCCCGCATCAACGAGCTGAATGAGCATCTGAAGGTGCATCGCAATGACAAGCACAGCCAGCGCGGCCTGCTGAAGATGGTCGGCCAGCGCCGCCGTCTGCTGGACTATCTCCAGCGGAAGGACATCGAGCGCTACCGTGCCGCCGTCGCCGCAAACAACCTGCGCAAGTAAGCCAAAGCCTGGAAGGGGGACGGAAGCGTCCCCCTTCTGTGCAATCCCGCCCCCGCTTCCCGGACGAGCCTTTTAGCAGTTGAAGGAGCGCAGAGCGCCGTCTCCGCCCTGCTTCAAATGCTAAGAGCCGCCTCGGGAACCCACACATTATATATTAAGAAAGGTGGATCCCTGAAATGGTAAAGCATGCAACCTTCCCCAACTACCGCGTTTATGAGACCATGCTGGGCGGCCGCAGGCTCAAGGTAGAGCTGGGCAAGATGGCCGGTCTGGCCAACGGTGCGGCCCTGGTCTCCTTCGGCGACACGACCGTCCTCACCTGCGTCACCATGGCCAAAGCCCCCCGCGATGGCATCGACTTCTTCCCCCTGAGCGTTGACTTTGAAGAAAAGCTCTACGCCGTGGGCCGCATCCCCGGCAGCTTTATGCGCCGCGAGGGCCGTCCCGGCGAGCGGGCGATCCTGGCCTCCCGAATGATCGACCGCCAGATCCGTCCCTTCTTCCCCTCTGATATGCGCAACGATGTTTGCGTCAACTGCACGGTCATGAGCGTGGATTACAACGAATCTCCCGAGGTGGCCGCCATGCTGGGCGCTTCCATCGCTCTGTCCGTCTCCGATATCCCCTGGAAGGGCCCCATTGCCGGAGTCCAGATGGGCTACACCCCCGAGGAGAGCTATATCGTCTGCCCCAACAGCGATCAGTATAAGCGCTCTCAGCTGCATCTGACCGTGGCCGGCAGCATGGAAAAGGTCGTCATGATCGAAGCTGGCGCCGACGAGTTCCCCAACGATATGATGCTGGAGGCCATCAAGCGCGGCCACGCCGTCATTCAGGAGCTGATCCAGTTCATCCGCAACATCAAGGCGGAAAACTTTAAGGAGCCCGCCGTTTATCCCAGCATGAAGGTCTCCGAGGAGCTGTTTGAGGCCGTCAAGGGCTATGCTATGACCGCCGTCAAGGAAGCCGTGGATACCGACGACAAGACCGTCCGCGACGCCCGCATCGATGCCATCACCGCCGATGTGACCGAGCATTTCGCCGCAGAATATCCCGACAGCGCCGCTCAGATCGGCGAATGCATGTATAAGCTGCAGAAATATGTGGTCCGCCGCCTGATCCTGGACGAGGGCAAGCGCGTGGACGGCCGCAGCCTGACGGAGGTCCGTCCGCTGGCCGCCGAGGTGGGTCTGATCCCCCGCGTCCACGGCAGCGGCATGTTCACCCGCGGCCAGACGCAGGTGCTGACCATCTGCACGCTGGGCACTCTGCGGGACGCCCAGGAGCTGGACACCACCTTTGAAGAGACCGGCAAGCGCTTTATGCACCATTACAACTTCCCCAGCTACAGCGTTGGCGAGGCCCGGCCCTCCCGCAGCCCCGGCCGCCGGGAGATCGGCCACGGCGCACTGGCGGAAAAGGCCCTGCTGCCCGTGATCCCCTCTGAAGAGGAGTTCCCCTATTCCCTGCGTCTGGTGAGCGAGGTCCTTTCCTCCAACGGCTCCACCTCTCAGGGTTCCATCTGCGGCAGCACGCTGGCGCTGATGGACGCCGGCGTTCCCATCAAGGCCCCTGTGGCGGGCATCTCCTGCGGTCTGGTCACTGAGGGCGACCGTCATATCACCTTCACCGACATCCAGGGCATCGAAGACTTCTTCGGCGACATGGACTTCAAGGTGGGCGGCACCAAGAAGGGCATCACCGCCATTCAGGTAGACATCAAAAACGACGGCCTCACCTACGAGATCATCGAGGAAGCCTTTGAAAAGACCCGCAACGCCCGTCTGGACATTCTGGACGAGATCATTCTGAAGGCCATCCCCGCGCCCCGTCCCGAGGTCAGTCCCTTTGCCCCCAAGATGCTGAAGATCACCATCAATCCCGATAAGATCCGCGAGGTCATTGGCAAGGGCGGCGCGGTCATCCAGAAGATCACCGCCGAGACCAACACCAAGATCGACATCGAGGACGACGGCACCGTCTGCATCGCGGCGGTCAACGCCGCCGATGGCGAAAAGGCCCGTCAGATGATCGAGGCCATCGCCAAGGATCCCGAGGTGGGCGATCTGTTCTACGGCAAGGTCACCCGCATCATGAACTTCGGCGCCTTCGTGGAGATCGCTCCCGGCAAGGAGGGCCTGATCCGCATCAATCAGCTGGACAATCGCTTTGTGGAAAAGGTGGAGGATGTTCTGAATATCGGCGACGAGACCTGGTGCAAGGTCATCGAGATCGATGAGAAGGGCCGCATCAACCTCTCCCGCAAGCAGGCGCTGAAGGAAATGGCTGAAAAGGGCGAATAATCCCTTCTTTTCTCTCACAAACTTCTTATAGGCAGGCAAACGCCTGCCTATTTTTCAAAAATTTCGCCTGTCAACGGAGCGTTGACAAATCGAAACGCCAATTTGGTGGCCATTTTCTCCGGTTTTTGCTACGCTACAGCCAGCCTGAGAAAAGGAGATGCGAAATCATGATGACTTTAGGACAACGAATTCAATCCTTCCGAAAGGAAGCGGGGCTGAGCCAGGAGGCTCTGGGCGAAGCGCTGCATGTTTCCCGGCAGGCGGTGAGCAAATGGGAGGGCGACGGCGGCGTACCGGAGCTGGACACCCTGATCCTCATGAGCCGTCTGTTTCATGTGCGGCTGGGGACGCTGCTTGGCCTGGAGGAGGAAGCGCCCTCCTCGGAAAACGCCGCCGAGGGCGGCGAAACGCCCGGCGCACAGCTCTCGCCGGAGGCAGAGCAGCGGCTGGAGGCCCTTCTGCAGCAATACAGCCAGCAGCCCCGCCCTTCGGAAAAGAAGCCCTTCCCTCTCTGGACGCGCATTGCCGCTGCGGCGGCAGCCTGCGGCCTTGTGCTGGCGCTGATCCTGATCCCCAGAGCGCAAAGCCGCGCGCTGCAGAGCCTGCAGGCTCAGCTCTCCAGCCTGCAGAGCCGGCTTTCCATATTGGAAAGCTCCGTCAGCAGCCAGAGCAGCTCTCTGCGCGATACCGTCCTCTCCATTTTGGAGACCCAGGACAACCCGGTGAGCAGCATGCAGGCCACCGTCCGCGCCCTGGACGCCGGCGCATACACCATTTCGGTCGACCTCTCCGCCGGACTGAAGACCGTTTCGCCGGATACGCAGGCGCAGTTTCTGCTGAAGTGGACCGACGGCGCCGGCGCAGAGCAGGAAGCTCAGACTGACTGGAGCAGCGCCTATCCGGACGCCCGGGACACCATCATTCTGCCTCTGGGCGATGCTTCCGGAAGCCTGCAGATGTGCCTGCGGCTCAAGCTGGCCGACGGCACCCTGCAGCAGTCCCCCTGGGATTATGCCGGCGTGGATCTGGCACTGAGCGGTTATGTGCCCACGCTGGGCAACAGTCTTTACAGTCTGGTCTCCATCTCCGCCCAGAACGGCAGCACGACCTTCTCCTCCCCCGCCGACAACACCCTGCAGCTCCAGCTCTTTCTTCCGCTGGACAAGCAGTGGCCTGTTTCCGCCCGCTACACCGTTACGCTGGACGGCGCCGTCCTCTACGATGGCGATCTGACCGTCGAATCCGCCATGGATTATCAAACGGCGCTGCTGTCCTTCCCGGAGGACCAGCCCCTCGCCATCCGGCTGGAAAAGGATCAAACGCTTCAATTTGACCTGTCCGTTATCGATACCCTCGGACTGGAATACAGCTACGGCGAGACCGTGCGCTTCGACGGCAAGGATCTGCTCTTCCCGAACATCGCCGAAAGCGCCTCTCCTGCCCACGCATTTCCCTGATCCCTATGGAATTTGGCGGGTTCTGCCCGCCCTGCAGAAAGGATGACTCCTGTTATGGTAGAAAAAAAGCTTCTTCCCAACGGCGTCCGGGTGATCTATGAGCCGCTGGACCACGTCCGCTCCTGCGCCATCGGCGTCTGGGTGGAAAACGGCAGCTGCCATGAGCCGGACGAGCTGGCCGGCATGGCCCATTTCATCGAGCATATGCTCTTCAAGGGGACGGAGACCCGCACCGCCGCCCAGCTGGCCCAGGCCTTTGATGTGATCGGCGGACAGGTGAACGCTTTTACCACCAAGGAGCATACCTGCTTTTACGCCCGCACGCTGGACACCCATGTGCAGACGGCGGCAGACCTTTTGTGCGATATGGTGCTGCATTCCGTCTTTGCCCAGCGGGAGCTGGAGCTGGAGCGGGGCGTTGTGCTGGAGGAGATCGGTATGTATGAGGATTCTCCCGAGGATCTGGTCTCGGAGATCCTTTCCTCTGCCTGCTTCCCCGGCCAGCCCCTGGGCAGGCCCATCCTGGGCTATGACAAAACGCTGGCCGGCATCGACCATGCCGCCATGGCCCGGTACCACCGGACACATTATGTGGCGGAAAACACCATCGTGACTCTTTCCGGAAGCTTTACCGAGAAGGATCTGCAGGCAGTCTGCAGTCTCTTTTCCGCCATGCCCTCCGGGCAGCGGAGCCTTCTGCCCTCCGCCCGTTACCAGAAGGCCGCCGTGGTCAAAAAAAAGGAGATCGAGCAGAACCATCTTCTGCTGGCCTTCCCCTCCGTCTCTGCCGCCGACCCCCGGCGCTATCCCCTGGCCGTGCTGAACAACATTCTTGGCGCGGGGATGAGCAGCCGCCTGTTTCAGCGGGTAAGGGAACGCTCCGGCCTGTGCTATTCCATCTACAGCTATACCAGCCTGTATGCCTCCGCCGGAGTTTTGGGCGTTTATGTGGCTCTGGGCCGGGAAATGCAGCACGACGCGCTCAGCATGATCCGGGAGGAGCTTCTGCTGCTCCGGGAGGAGGGCGTCACCCAGGACGAGCTTGTCCGCGCCAAGGAGCAGCTGAAGACCTCTCTGCTCATGGGTCTGGAAAGCACCAGCACCCGAATGTCGGCGCTGGCCCGCAGCGAGATGACCTATGGCAGCTATCTCTCCCCCCGGGAGACGGCGGCGCTGCTGGAAGCGGTCACCCGGGAGGATGTGCAGTCGCTGGCCCGGCAGGTGCTGGACTTCAGCCAGCTGTCCTTCTCCGCCGTAGGCAATGTAGACGCCCCGGAGACCTATCTCGCGCTGCTGCGCTGAGCATTGTTTTTTTCGCTGCACAAGGCTTCCCCGCCGGGGGAGCCTTTTTTCTTCTGTCTTTTCCCTGTTCGGCCCCACGCTCACCGCTGGCCCTCTTTCTCGTGCAGCTTTCGGTATTTTTCCCGCGTGGCCTGCCCGTTTCCCCGCAAAACAGGTTTTGCGGGGACCCCTTTGCATTTTACCGCCTCGCTCGCCGCACAAAGCGGCTCCCTGCGGCATGACGGCGGCACTCGCCGCCGCCCCGGCGGGCAGGCCCCACGCTCACCGCTGGCCCTCTCCCTCGTGCAGCTTTCGGTATTTTTCCCTTGTGGCCTGCCCGCCGCGGAGATGACGCTCCCGCTTATTTTCCTCCAAAACGGCCCGCACCTGCACATACAGGCTCCGATCGATGGCATAAAGCCGGGCCGTCACATCCTTATGCACGCTGGATTTGCTCAGGCCAAACCGTTTGGCCGCCGCCCGAACGGTGGCCCGCTGCTCCACGATATAATTGCCCAGCTCACAGGCCCGGTCCTCCATGTTCTCTGTCACGCTGTCCACGCTCCCCTGCAATTCTGCTGGTCCAGCCTATGCATTTGCAGGCGCGCTTATGCCAAAAAAGGCTTGTCATACCCCGTCCCTCCGGTGCATAGGCTTGTACCAAACTGCACTGGGAGCGTGATGCTATGGAAACCAATCAGGCCACCGGCCTGCGCCTGCCGGAGGTGGAGGCCGCCCGGGCGGCCCACGGCAGCAACGCCCTGCCCCAGCCCCGGGGCAAGGGCTTTTTTCTCCGGCTTTTGGAAAATCTCAGCGACCCGATCATTAAAATACTGCTCATCGCCCTGGCGGTGAATATGCTCTTTTTATTTCGGGGCGAGGGCTGGTTCGAGACGGCGGGCATCGCGCTGGCGGTCTTCGCGGCGGCACTGATCTCAACGCTTTCCGAATCCAGCAGCGAAAACGCCTTTCTCCGGCTGCAGCAGGAGGCCGCACGGATCACCTGCCGGGTGCGGCGGGAGGCGCTTTTGCAGGAGATCCCGGCGGAGGAGCTGGTGGTGGGCGATCTGGTGCTGCTGGAGGCGGGAGAGGGCATCCCCGCCGACGGCGTTCTGGTCCGGGGCGAGCTCCTTTGCGACCAGTCTGCCCTGACCGGCGAGAGCCGCGAGATCTGCAAGCAGCCCGCTCCGCCGGAGGAGCCGGAGCGCTGGGATCCTGCAAGCCCGCACCTGCTGCTGCGCGGCGCAAGCGTTGCCGCCGGGGATGGCATGATGCAGGTGCTGCGCACCGGCGAACACACGCTCTTCGGCAGCATGGCCCTCTCCCTGCAGGAGCAGCCCCGGGAAAGCCCCCTGAAGCTTCGGCTGGGCAGGCTGGCCCGCGCCATGAGCCGGCTGGGCTACGGCGCGGCGCTGCTGGTGGCGCTGGCAGACCTGTTCCACCAGATCGTCATTGCAAACGCCTTCGTTCCCTCGCTGATGCTGGCCCAGCTTTCCCATCTGCCCACGGTGCTGGAGCTGCTGCTCCACGCCGCAACGCTGGCCATCAGCGTCATCATCGTGGCCGTTCCGGAGGGTCTGCCCATGATGATCACCGTGGTGCTCTCCCGCAGCATGCTGCGAATGCAGAAAAGCGGCGTCATGGTGCGCAAGCTCACCGGCATCGAAACGGCGGGCAGCCTGGATCTTTTGTTTACCGACAAGACCGGCACCCTCACCCGGGGCCGGCTGACGGTGGAGGGGCTTTTGCTGGGCGATGGACGGCGGCTTACGCCCAAGGCCCTGCGGCAGCTGCCGGCGCTTTGGCAGGCCGTCCGGGAATGCTGTCTGCTGAACTCCTCCGCCGCCTGGAGCGCTCACGGTCCCACCGGCGGCAACGCCACCGACCGGGCGCTTTTGGATCTGGCGGGACGGGAGCCGGTCCAGGCCCGGCGGCTGCGCTATCAGCCCTTTGATTCCGCCCGAAAATACGCGGCGGCCTCGGTAGCGGAGGGAAGCTTTCCCTGCTATCTCAAGGGTGCGCCGGAGCTTCTGCTGCCCCGCTGCAGACAGCTTTTGGGCCAGGACGGCCCCCAGCCCCTGAGCTCCGCCGCCCTCTCCGCCCTGTGGCAAAGGGAAGCGGCCCAAGGGATGCGGGTGCTCTGTCTCTGCGCCGCCGGGGGCGCAGAGGAGGACGGGCTGACGCTGTTGGCGCTGGCGCTGATCCGCGACAGTCTGCGGCCGGAGGCCTCCGCCGCCGTGCGGCAGATCCAAAGCGCCGGCGTCCAGGTGGTGATGGTCACCGGCGACAGCCCGGAAACCGCCCGGGCCATCGCTTCGGGCGCAGGGCTTCTGCGGGGCGGCGGAACGGTGCTCACCTCCCGGGAGCTTTCCCAGATGACCGACCGGCAGATCGCGGAGCAGCTGCCCTCTCTGCGGGTGGTGGCCCGGGCGCTGCCCACGGACAAGAGCCGTCTGGTGCGCATCGCGCAGAATGCGGGCCATGTGGTGGGCATGACCGGCGACGGCATCAACGACGCTCCGGCCCTGCGGCTGGCGGACGTGGGCTTTGCTATGGGCAGCGGCACCCGCGTGGCCAAGGACGCCGGCGACATCATCATTCTGGACGACAACATCTCCTCCATCGAAAAGGCCATCCTCTTCGGCCGGACGATCTTCCACAGCATCCAGCGGTTTCTGGTGTTTCAGCTCACGCTGAACTTCACCGCCGTGGCCGTCTCCGTGCTGGGGCCGTTTTTGGGGGTGGAGACCCCCGTCACCGTGATCCAGATGCTCTGGATCAACATGATCATGGACACGCTGGCGGGGCTGGCCTTTGCCGGCGAGCCGCCCATGGAGCAATATATGCGCCGTCCGCCGCTCCCCCGGGACGCGCCTGTGCTGACCCGGGACATGGCCCGGCAGATCGGCGGGCTCTGTCTTTATCTGACGGCCCTCTGCGCAGCGTTTCTCCGGCTGCCCCTGTTCCGGCGGCTGTTTCATTGGGAAAACGGTCTGTTTCTTTCCGCGTTTTTCGCCCTGTTTGTCTTTTCCGGGCTGGCGGCGGCCTTTTGCGCCAGAAAGGAAGGGCCGGAGCTGCTCTCCGGTCTGCTGCGCAACCGGGCCTTTCTGGGCATCATCGCTCTGGCGGGACTGGTGCAGCTGGCGCTGCTTTATTTCGGCGGCGTCGTCTTCCGGACGCAGCCCCTCCCCCTCCCCATGCTGGGGCAGATCCTGCTGCTGTCCCTCTCCGTGATCCCCGCCGACCTGATCCTCAAGCTGCTCCGCCCCGCAAAGCAGTAGGGCAGAATACAAACCCCCGGCGGCAAAGCCGCCGGGGGAAAGTGCGTTGAGGGTTTTACTTTGCGGTAACCGTATAGTAGGAACCGGTCTCAGTCACATTATAATTGTTCAAATCAACATAAGCGCTGGGGTTCTGAGAAAATGTTCCGCCAGTAACCACGATTTGCCCATCATTTTCGGTTTGGAAGATATTTCCGTTAACCCACACCTTGCAATCAGAGATAATGATCGTTCCGCCATCAGCATAAAACACCACGCTCTTTGCACCGCTGGAGCTAAATGTGCCGCCCGTCACATTCACAACAGCACCATTTTGAGCTTCAACGGATTTGAATTGGCTTCCGCTCGATTCAAAGGTTCCGCCGCTAATATTTACCGTAGTGTTTTCGCCCGTTGCTGTTATAAGCTTTCCCTGAAATCCCTCATTAGTATTTGTTCCGCCGGTAACATTCAAGGTGCCGCCGTCCTTTACCGTAAAAGAACCCCACTGATAAGCATTCGCTCCAGTCAGCCCAATACCCATCGTAAGCTTACCGGCGCCCTCCACAGTTACCTTCGCATTTCCAAGCTTGCTTTCCGCATTGCCGTTGATCGTAACCTCGCCCTCGGAAATAACACTATTTTCCAGCGTCAATTTTTTATCCGCAACATCTACAGTTACATTGCCGCCATTGAGATCAACACCGCTCACATCCTGACTCAAGGTCACCTTCACCGGCGCTCCTGCGGCCTTGCCCTTTTCCATTGCAGCTTTGATGTCCTCTGCACTCGTCACAGTGGCATCCACCGGAGTGGGGAAGGGTGCGTCCTTATCATACTGATCATCAAAGCTGTCGTTCTCAACAGTATCCTGCGTGGCGTAGACGGTGATGCCGATGCCGTCCAGCGTCAGGCTCTGATAGTCGTTGCCGGCTTCCTCCTTCATATGCGCATAAATATAGATCGGGGCTGTGCCAGCAGTTGCTTTAAGGCTGCCGGCCAATTCACTTAAAGGCTTTTTACCTCCGAAATTGGGGGACAGATAGTAATAACCGAACTCTAAGACATCCAGAAGCTCATTGTCTCCGGTAATGCCCATTCACGACGACCTTATATTTGAGCGCTAAATTGCCGTTGCTTTTAATAGAAAACGGCTGAAGATAATAGGTGCATCCGGGCTCCCAGAAAATTGCGTCTTGCTCGCGTTCATCCTTGGCCTGCCACTTCAGCTGTTGGCCAACAAGAGAAGGATAGTTTTATTTCGATGAATCAACGATATCCACATCCAGCGTACCGGAAACGATCTTGTTCACCCCCGTGGTCGCCGTATCGGTGAACCAGGCGAAGGTGGAGCCGACCAGCATTGCGAGGCAGATGAGCAGGGAGGTAAAGCTCAAAAGCAACGCACTTTTTTGCTTTTCATGTGTTTTTTCTCCTTTACTATTATAATATTATGTCATCGGCAGTGCCGGTCATATTCGGAGGAGCGCAGAAAAGGACATGGCCTTTTGGGGACGGGCAATGACACCCGCAACTTTATTTTGAAATAATTTTATCGCGTTTCCCGGCAAATTGCAAGTGCTTTTCCCAAAATAACGCCCAAAAAAGCAGAAAAAAGCCACGGTTTTCGTGGCTTTTTCGTTCATTCCGTCTCCGCACCCAGCAAAAGCAGCAGTCCCGCCCCAGTGATCCGCTGGGTCATCGTTCCCGGCAGGCCTTCCAGCGAAAGCTCCCGCGGCTGTAGTAGCCGTCCGTCCAGCGTCCGCATCTCCCGCTGCAGCGCCGCCATGCCGCCCCTCTGCAAAAGAGACGAGGCCGTCACCGTGGCCCGCCGGTCCAGGCCGCAGGTGATCACCTGTCCCCGGCAGCAAACGCTTCCCTGCCGATCGATGCGCACCTGACAGCTCCCTCCCGCGCCCACCGCCGCATCCAGTCCCCGCTGCCGCAGCAGCCGGCGCAGCCAGCGCTCATCCCATGGATTTTCACAAGCGATCCAGATCATGCTCCCGCCTCCCTGGGGGTAGTTTTGGCGGAAAGCGCCCAAATCATGCAAACTGCGCCTGATGCAGCTCCCAATAAAAGCCCCGTTTGGCCATCAGCTCCTCATGAACGCCGGATTCCACGATGTCGCCGCCCCGCACCACAAGGATCCGGTCGGCATGGCGCACGGTAGAAAGCCGGTGGGCCACCACAAAGCAGGTCTTGTCCAGCATCAGCTCCCGCATGGCCTGCTGCACCAGCAGCTCCGTGCGGGTGTCCACATTGGAGGTGGCCTCGTCCAAGATCAGCATGGGGCTGTCCATCAGCATGGCCCGGGCAATGGTCAAAAGCTGCTTCTGGCCCTTGGAAATGTTGGCCGCATCGTCGGTGAGGATCGTGTCGTAGCCCTGGGGCAGGCTGCGGATAAAGCCGTCGATATGGGCCGCCCGGGCGGCTGCCTCCACCTCCTCCCGGGTGGCGGAGGGCCGGCCATAGGCAATGTTGTCATAAATGCTGCCATAAAACAGCCAGGTATCCTGCAGCACCATGGAATAGGCCAGCCGCAGGCTGCTCCGGGTGATGCCGGCGCAGTCTCTTCCGTCCACGCGCATTTTCCCGCCGTCCATATCATAAAAGCGCATCAGCAGATTGATCAGCGTGGTCTTGCCCGCGCCAGTGGGGCCGACGATGGCGATGAGCCGCCCCGGCTGCACCTGCAGGCTCAGATCGTGGAGCACCGTCCGCTCCGGCGTGTAGCCAAAGGACACATGCTCCAGATCCACCGCTCCCTCCACCGGGACCAGCGGCAGCGCGCCCTCCGGATCCGGCGGCTCCGGCTGCTCGTCCATGATGCGGAAGACCCGTTCCGCCGCCGCCACAGAGGACTGCAGCTCGTTGAAAATGTCCGCCACCTCCCGGATGGGGCCGCTGAACTTTCGGCTGTAGAGCACGAAGGAGCTGATATTGCCCACGGTGATGCCCCCGGCCATATACATCATGGCCCCAAAGACGGAGATCAGCGTCAGCGAAAGGTTATTGATAAAGTTGGTGGAGGGTCCCATGCCCGCCACATGATATTCCGCCTGATAATAGGCCTCCACGGCCCGCTCGTTGTATTCATCCAGCTCGGAAAGGGTATTTTCCTCCTGACAGTAGGCCTTCAGCGTCTTCTGGCCGGAGATCATCTCCTCCGCAAAGCCGTTGAGCTCCCCCAGCCGGCGGGACCGCAGGCGAAACAGCGGCTGGGTCTTTTTGCTGATATACCGGGTGATGAGCATGGACAGGGGCACCGTCACCGCAAAGATCAGCACCAGCTTCGGCGCGATGCGCAGCATCATGATCAGCGACCCCGCCACCGTGATGACGCTGGCGAAGATCTGCACCAGATCGGTGCTCAGCGAGCCGTTGATGGTATCGGTATCATAGGAGATACGGCTGATGATATCGCCCACAGGGTGGCTGTCGAAATAGCCCACCGGCAGCTCCGCCAGCCGCCGGAACATATCCCGCCGCATCCGATAGGTGACCTTGCGGGAAATAACGATCATCAAAACGTTCAGCAGATAGGTCATCACCGCCGACGCCGCATAAAACAGCGCCATCCACAAGGCATAGCGCCCCACGGCGGGCAGATCCACCTGTCCCGGTCCCTTTTCCGCCAGATCGATGGCCCTGCCGCACAGGGCCGGTCCGATGAGCGCAAACAGATTGGAGCCCACCGTCAGCGCCAGCGCCAGCAGGAGCAGCCACTTGTACTGCAGCAGGTAGACGCACAGCCGGCGCAGCACCGAAGTCTTTTTTGCTTTCATGCGTCCTCCTCCCCCATCTGCAGGCGGCTGATCTCCCGATAAAGGGGACAGTCCGCCATCAGCTGCGCATGGGCGCCGAAGCCCGCCATGCGTCCCTCCTCCAGCACCAGGATCCTGTCGCAGGTGCGGACGGAGCTGACCCGCTGGGCGATGATGACGGTGGTGGTATCCCCATAGTCCTGCCGGATCACCTGCCGCAGAGCGGCGTCGGTGCGGTAATCCAGGGCGGAGGAGCTGTCGTCCAGCAGGAGGATCTCCGGCCGTCCCGCCAGCGCCCGGGCGATGAGCAGCCGCTGCTTTTGCCCGCCGGAGAGGTTCGCGCCCCTTGCCTCCAGCGGGGTGTCAAGGCCTCCGGCTTGCTCCACGAAATCCAGCGCCTGCGCGTCCCTCGCCGCCTGCAGCAGCCGATGCGTGGAGATGCTCCGGCCGATGCGGATGTTTTCGCCCACGGATTTGCGGAACAGCAGGTCGTTTTGGAACACCACGCCAAACTTTTCCCGCAGCTCCTGCAGGGCAAAGCTGCGCACATCCCTTCCGTCCACCCGGATCTGCCCCTCCGTCACGTCATAAAACCGCAGCAGCAGCTTGGCCAGCGTGCTTTTTCCCGCGCCGGTGGGGCCGATGATGCCCAGACTTTCCCCGTGATTCAGGGTAAAATTGATTCCGAAAAGGCTATTTTTCGTTCCATTATACGAAAAGTTGACATTTTCAAACACAATGTGTGCCGTTTCGTCCCGCCGGGGCAGCGCCTGCGGCTCCAGCTCCTCCGGCGCAGACAGCACCTCCTCGATGCGTCCGGCGGAGGCCAGCGCCTTGCTCCACATGGTAAGCACCCGCGTCACCGACATCATGGCGTTGAGAATGATGGTGAAATAGGTGAGAAAAGCCGTGATGGCGCCCGGGCTGCTGAGCCCCCGGTCTACCCGCACCGCGCCCACCAGCACCACCAGCACCAGCCCCAGGTTCAGCGTCAGGTTCATGGCGGGCTTGCTGAGGGCCATCACATTATTTGCCCTGTTTTCCGCCTGCATCACCTGCCGGTTGACCTGATCGAAATGCGCCTTTTCGTCCTCCGTTTTGCTCAGCGCCTTGATGACCCGAACGCCGGAGGCGTTTTCCCGCACCACACGGACCATTCGGTCCACCGCCTGCTGCAGCCGGTCAAACAGGGGGATGCTCCTCCGGGAGACCGCCGAAACGATCAGCAGGATGACGGGCAGCATGGCCGTCAGCACCAGCGCCAGCACCGGGTCCAGAAACAGCGTGATGCCAACGCCGCCCAGCACGAGAATGGGCGCACGGATGCCCATGCGCTGCATCATGCCCACCATCCGGTGGATATTGTAGGTATCCGTGCTCATGCGGGAGACCAAGCTCGGGACGGTGAACCCGTCGATCTGCCGGTTGGAAAGATAGGAGATCTTCCGGAACAGATCGTGACGCAGGCGGCGGGTGGTGTCCCGCGCCACCCGGGAGGCCATGCGGTTTGCGATCACATTGCCCGCAATGGCCAGGAAGGAGCAGAGCAGCATCACAAAGCCCCAGCGCACCACCAGCCCCATATCCTGCAGCGGCGTCACATCATCAATGATATGGGCCAGGATATAGGGCAGCAGCAGATCCATGACGGTGCCGGTGAACTTCACCGCCAGTCCCAGGCTCATGCGTCTGAAATAGGGCCGCACATAGCGGACGATCAGATGCATCGCGTTTCGTCCTCCCCATGGATCTGGCTGTAGCAGCAGCGGCGACCCTCTCTGGCTCGCTGCATCAGCCGGCGAAGCTGCCGCTCGAAGCTCTCCCGTTCCTCCGGAGAAAGCCCCTGCAGCAGCCAGTCATAGTATTCATTTTCCAGCGCCGCCACATCGTCCTTGATATGAACGGCCTTTTCCGTGGAATGGATCAGCTTTGCCCTGCCGTCCCGGGGGTCCGGACAGCGGCAGAGATAGCCCTCCTGCTCCAGCGCCGCCACGATGCGGGTGACGGCGGCCTTATCGATGCCCAGATCCTCCACCAGCTCCTGCTGGCTCATGGTCTGGTGGTAAACGATGTGCCGCAGGGCCTCGATCTGCGCAGGGGTCAGGCCCGTTTCCCGGGTGTGGCGCTGCACATAGCACTGCGCCCAGCGGTGGATCCGCCGGAAGCACTGCCGAATATCATCCATCATAAGATCATCTCCGTGGGAAAGTATACTCCCGCTCAAGTTGATATGTCAACGATTTTTTGGCAAAAAAGCGGCCCCGCGGGCCGCCTGTGTTCAAAGGAGCGCAAAGATCTGGTGAAGATCCCGGATCACATGATCCGCCTGCATACCGTCCGTCTCCGCGCCACCCGCCGGGGCATACCAGCAGGTGCGGATGCCGGCGTTGACGCCGCCCCGGATATCGCTGGTGCGGGAATCGCCCACGATGAGAACGGTCTGCCGGTCTACCGGGCCAATGGCGGCAAATACCTGATCAAAAAAGGCCGGATCAGGCTTTTCCACCCCCAGCTCCTCGGAGAGGAACACGCCGTCCATCAGCGCGCCCAGACCAGACAGCCGAAGTTTTTTCTCCTGGGCCACCACTGTCCCGTTGGACACCGCATACTGCCGCACCCGGCCCCGCAGGGCGCGGACGATGGCAAGACTGTCGTCCCGGTAGACGATGGTATCTCCCAGGCAGACCTGATAGCGCTCATTGAAGGCCGGCGCCCCAGCGGGATCCAGCCCCTCGGCGGCGAAAAACTCCCGAAAGCGGCCCTCCAAAACCTCCCGCCGGGTGACCTCGCCCCGCTCCAGCCGCTCCCACCAGCGCTTGTTAACGGCAGAATAACGCCGCAGCATCTCCTCCGTGCAGTCGCCCAGCACAAACTCGGCAAACAGTCGGCGAATGGCCGCAGCCTCCGCCGCGGCAAAGTCCAGCAGCGTGCCGTCCACATCCCAAAGGATCGTTTCGATCATCGCTTCTCCTCCGGCTCAGTCCGCCGTCAGGCTGGCAAAGGTCCCGCCGCACAGGGCGGCAAGGGCCTCCCCATTGACCTCCACCTGCGCGCCGATGCGTCCGGCAGAAACAAGGATCGTGTCAAACAGCACCGCCGTTTCCTCAAAAAAGGTTGGAAACTGCTTTTTCATGCCCACGGGCGAGCATCCGCCCCGCACATAGCCGGTGATCCTCTGAAGCTCCGCCACGGGGAGCAGCTCCACGCTCTTTTCTCCCGCCGCCCGGGCGGCTTTTTTCAGGTCCAGCGTTTCCTCCGACGGAAGCACGAAAACGCAGAAGCCGCCGGAGGCGCCCCGGGTCACCAGCGTTTTGAACACCCGCTGGGGCTCCACCCCCAGCAGCCGGGCCACCGTAACGCCGTCCACCGCCTCCTTGCCGTGGGGATAGCTGTGGGGCGTATAGGCCACGCCGGCCTGCTCCAGCATCCGCATCACATTGGTCTTGTCTTCCATGGCCGCGCCTCCGTCAATCGATGAGCTCAAAAAAGCTGTTTCTGGCATTCTGCACATGGACGCCCATGAGCCGTTCTGCCTCCTCCGGGTCGTGGCGGGCAATGGCGTCCAGGATCGCCCGGTGCTCCTGGGTGGAGGCGGCGGCCCGTCCCTGCCGGACGGTGGCCTCCCGGGCCTTCTGGATGTAATTGTGAAACAGGGAAAGGATCTGCTTCAGCGGCCGGCTGCGGCAGCCCTCATAGATCAGCTCATGAAACCGGTTGTCCAGATTCCAGACCTGCAGATTGTCGCCCCGGCCCACATAAAACTCCTGCAGCTCCACGATCTCCTGCAGCTCCTCCAGCTCTCCCTTGGTGATGTTTTCCGCCGCCCGCCGGGCCGCCAGGCCCTCGATGCGGACCCGGATGGTATAGATATCGTCCACATCCCGCTCGGAGATGCCCACCACCACCGCGCCCTTGTTGTGGGTGGTCTTGACAAGGCCCTCCAGCTCCAGCTGCATCAGCGCTTCCCGCACCGGCGTTCGGGAGACGCCCAGCTCGCCGCAGAGCTTCACCTCGGTAAGGCTGGTCCCCGGCGGCAGATCGCCGCTGAGGATGGCCCGCTCCAGCTGGCGGAACACCTCGGTGCGCATGGGGGTAACGGAATAATTATCGGAAATGGGCTTCATGGTCATGGTGCGCTTCCTCCCTCCGGAAAAGCGCCGGCACAGCGCCGGCGCAAATGCTCTGCTTTTGTTTACTGTCTCCTGCGGCGGCGCTTGGCCCGGCGGCGGTTCACCAGGATCACATAGACCACCAGGATCACGATCAGCGCCACGACAGACGCCACGATGATCTTAAATGCGGTGCTGGCAAAAAAGCCGGTGATCCGATCCAGAATATACAAAACAGTGGAACGGGCGGCATCGGAGGAGGCCACCAGATCCAGCTGCCAGGTCTTTCCCTCATAGGAGACGGTGAGCTTGCCCAGCACGTCGCCAGCCTGCACTGGCGCGGCCACGCTTTCCTCTACGGTATACTTCATGGTCAGATCCGAGGTCTCAAAGGCGTTGGGCAGCATGGCCGTGATGTTCTCGCTGGGCGTCACTACAACGCTGTCCTTCTCGTTGGACAGCCGCACCGGCACCTCCGCGATGGGCTCGCTGCTGCTGAGCATCACCTGCTGGGAAAAGTTTTCTGCGCCGTAATCAAAAAGCTTCGCAGTCTCGATAAACTGGTTCCGCTCGCCGTTTTCGCCCTTCTCCGCGCCCAGGACCACGGTGTAATAGGTATAATCGCCCTTGACGCAGGCGGCCACCAGACAAAGCCCCGCCGGCGTGGTGGTGCCCGTTTTGATGCCGATGGCGCCCTCGTAATAATACTCCCGGGTGCTCTTGCGGGAGATCAGGTAGTTGGTGGTGTATTTCGTGGTGGTCTGGGGGTGCTTGTTGGTGATAGGCAGGACGACCTCGTCCTTGGCCACGATCTCGGCGATGGTGGGATTCTGCATGGCGGCCTTGGCGATGCGCAGCAGATCCCGGGCGGAGGTATAGTGCTGCTCGTCGTGGAGCCCGTGGGGATTGACGAAATGGGTGTTGGTGCAGCCCAACTCCTGGGCCCGGTTATTCATCAGGTCTGCAAAGGCGCTGATGCTGCCGGAGATATGGATGGCCATGGCGTTGGCCGCGTCGTTGCCGGAGGCGATGAGCATATACTCCATCAGATCCATGAAGGAGATCTCCTCCCCCGCCAGCAGATAGCTGGCGCTGCCCAGCTCAAACAGCCCGTCCACCGCCTCGGCGGGCACGGTGATGATATCCTCCGGATTGCCGTATTCCATGGCCAGCAGCGCCGTCATCAGCTTGGTGGTGCTGGCGGGGTAGAGCCGGGCGTCGGCGTCCTGCTCCAGCAGGACGGTATCCGTGTTCAGCTCATACAGAATGGCTCCCTTGGCCGCCACCGGATGCTCGGGAGCGGCGGCCGCAAGGGCAGGCGTCGCCAGCAAAACGGCTGTAAGCAGAAGACAAATTATTTTTTTCACCATTTCGACCTCTCCCTGTGTTGTTTTGACTTTATTTGTGGTATTATTTTAGCAAATCCCGCGGGCCTTTGCAACCTTCTTGCGGGGGCCGGAAAAAATTTTCAAAATTCTTTCAGAAATGGGGGCGTTTCCATGAAGCGGCGGCTGCTTTTGGCGTGCTGCATCCTTTTGCTGACGGCGGGGCTGGGCGCGCTGCGCTTTTTCCGGCTCACCGGCGGACATCTCCCGTCCCGGTCTGCCGGCGGAAGCACCCTGCCGCCCCTTTTGACCTTCGCGCCGGAGTTTTCGGAGGAGTCCAACGCGCTGCTGGAGCTGAACACCGCCGATCAGGCCGCGCTGGAGACGCTTCCCGGCATTGGCGAAGCGCTGGCCCGGCGGATCCTTGCCTACCGGGAGACCTACGGCCCCTTCTCCTCCGTGGATGAGCTTCAGGCAGTGGACGGCATCGGCCCGGGCATTCTGGCCCGGCTGCGGCCCTATGTGACCGTCGCCCCGACGGAATAATTTGGATCCAAGCACAAAGCGCCTCCCCAGCCGGGGAGGCGCAGCTTTGTTTTACCCTTTGCCAGGGTTCAGCCGCCGAACACCGAGAGCAAAAAGCCCGCGGCGATGGCGGAGCCGATGACGCCGGCCACATTGGGACCCATGGCATGCATCAGCAGGAAGTTGGTCTTATTATACCTGCGGCCCACATCCTGGGAGACCCGGGCTGCCATGGGCACGGCGGAAACGCCGGCAGAGCCGATCAGCGGATTGATCTTCTTGCCGGAGGCGTAATACATGACCACGCCGCCCAGCAGGCCGCCGACGGTGGAGATTCCAAAGGCCACCAGACCCAGCAGGATGATCTTGATGGTGTCCAGGCTCAGGAAGTTCTCGCCGCTCATGGTCGCGCCCACGGAGGTGGAGAGGAAGATGGTGATGATGTTCATCAGGGCGTTCTGTGCGGTGTCGGACAGACGGTCCGTCACGCCGCACTCCCGGAACAGGTTGCCCAGCATCAGGCAGCCGATCAGCGGCGCGGTGGAGGGCAGCAGCAGGATCACAAAGGCCGAGACCACCATGGGGAAGACGATCTTCTCCGTCTTGGAGACCTCGCGGCTCTGCTCCATCTTCACCTGGCGCATCTCCTCCGTGGTGAACAGCTTCATCAGCGGAGGCTGGATCAGCGGGATCAGCGCCATATAAGAATAGGCCGCGATGGCGATGGGGCCCAGCAGCTCCGGCGCAAGCTTGGTACACAGATAGATGGCCGTGGGGCCGTCTGCGCCGCCGATAATGCCGATCGACGCCGCCTGCGGGCCGGTAAAGCCCAGCAGCACCGCGCCGAAAAAGGCCACGAAAACGCCCAGCTGGGCGGAAGCGCCCATGAGCATGCTCTTGGGGTTGGCGATCATGGGGCCGAAATCCGTCATGGCTCCCACGCCCATGAAGATCAGGGAGGGATAGATGCCCGCCTTGACGCCGATATAAAACACATCCAGCAGTCCGGCGTTGGCCAATATGTGTCCGTAGCTGTGGTAGTAGGGGCTGGCCTCATTCAGAAATTCATCCCAAAGCTCCGGATGATACATGGCGTTGGCGCCGCCCGCAGCCACAAAATAGCTCAGATTGCTCAGCAGACAGCCAAAGGCGATGCCGCAAAGCAGCAGCGGCTCGAATTTCTTCACGATGCCCAGGTAGAGCAGCACGAAGGCGATGATGATCATGACCAGGTTCTTCCAGCCGCCCTCCATAAAGAAGCCAGCAAAGCCGGATTCGTTCCAAAGCTTCAGAAGGGTACCGAGTATGTCCATAGGTCCCTCCTTATCCGATGACCACCAACGGCGTGTTGGTCTCCACCACAGCGCCCTTGGAGGTCAGGATCTGCACCACGGTGCCCGCCTTGGGCGAAACGATCTCGTTTTCCATCTTCATGGCCTCCAGCAGCACCAGCACCTGGCCCTCCTCCACCTTCTGGCCCAGAGAGACGGGGATCTTCAGGATGTTGCCCGGCATGGGAGACTTTACCACCTCGCCGGAGGCCACATTCTGGGGCGCGGCAGGGGCGGCAGGCGCGGCAGACGGAGCTGCGGCAGGGGCGGGAGCCGCCGCAGGGGCGGGCGCTGCGGGGGCATAGGCCTCGTATTCGTCCAGGATCATGGCCCGGCCCTGCTCCACCTCTACCTCATAGGTCTTATCATTCAGCGTTACTTTGTATTTCATCTTCCTTGACCTCCCGAATCGAAATGAACCGCAGCTCGTTCAGCGGCTTGCCAAGCGTATCTGCCACGATGGCCATGACCATGGCGGCGTCTCTGGGGTCCGTGCCGTAAAGCTTCAGCTCGCCGGCCGTACCGGGAGCCTCAGGGGCGGGGGCCGCCGGGGCCGCAGGGGCCGGCGCGGCCGGGGCCGGAGCCGGAGCGGCCTTCTTCGGCCGGTGCATGACCTTGCCGGTCAGCAGGATCACCAGCATCAGCGCCACGATGCCCAAAAACACCACAGCATAACCCAGAAGCGCGGTGACGGCGGCATTGCCCACGCTGATATTCACCAGATCCGTCATGCTCACACCTCCGTGATGGTGTAGCGCACCACCTGCTCCTCCCGGGCCTTCCGTCTTTCAAAGAAGGCCTCGGCCACCTGGGGGAAGGCGGCGTAGCTGAGCACATCCTCATCGCAGCGGGCCAGCTCGCCGATCTCCGCCCGGTATTTCTCAAAGGCAGGCTCCAGCAGGTCGGCATAGCGGCAGGTGATGGGCTGCTCGTCGCCCAAGACCTTCTTCTGCAGCTCCGGATCGATCTTTCCGGGGGCCCTGCCATATTCGCCCTTCAGATAGGCCTTGATCTCCTTGGAGACGATCTTGTAGCGCTCGCCGGCCAGAACATTGTTGGCCGCCTGAACGCCCACCATCTGGGAGGAGGGCGTCACCAGCGGAGGATAGCCCAGATCCTTCCGCACCCGGGGTACCTCCTCCAGCACGTTCTGGAACTGATCCAGCCGGTTCTGCGCCTTCAGCTGGGCCACCAGATTGCTGAGCATACCGCCGGGGACCTGATAGGTCAGCGCGTCCGGATCGGTGCCCATGACGATGGGATTCATCAGTCCATCGGCAATGGCCTTGGCCCGGACGCTCTTGAAATGGTCGTTAATCTCCTTGAGCGTTTTCGTGTTCAGACCGGTCTCATAGCCCATCTCGCCCAGCACATAGCGCATGGTCTCCGTGGGCGGCTGGGAGGTGCCGCCGGAAAAGCTGGCGATGGCGCAGTCCAAAACATCTGCGCCCGCCTCAGCCGCCTTGAGCAGGGTCATGGAGCCGGTGCCGGTAGTGCAGTGGGTGTGGACCACCACGGGAACGGAGAGATTCTTCTTCAGGGCGGAGACCAGCTCAAAGGCCGCCCGAGGGCTCATGATGCCCGCCATATCCTTGATGCAGACCGACTGACAGCCCAGCTTCTCCAGCTGCCGGCCCAGCTCCACAAACATCGCCAGATTGTGGATGGGGCTGGTGGTATAGCAGAGTGCGCCGGACACATGGGCGCCGCACTTCAGGCCCTCATCCACCGCAACCTCGATATTGCGCAGGTCGTTCAGCGCATCGAAGATGCGGATGATGTCGATGCCGTTTTCCACGCTTTTGCGCACGAAGGCCCGGACGATATCGTCGGGATAATGCTTATAGCCCAGCAGATTCTGGCCCCGCAGCAGCATCTGCAGCTTTGTATGCTTCACATGGCTGCGGATGGTACGCAGCCGCTCCCAGGGATCCTCGTCCAGATAGCGCAGGCAGCTGTCAAAGGTTGCGCCGCCCCAGCACTCCAGCGAATAATATCCGGCCTGATCCATCTTTTCCAGGATGGGCAGGAAATCAGCCGTTGGCATCCGGGTCGCCATCAGCGATTGCTGCGCATCCCGCAGGACGGTTTCCGTAATTTGGATCTTCATAGTGTCCCTTCCTTCTTCTTATCTTGCTCGCAGACCCGGAAAAGCCAGCTTTTCCCGCTCTTGGTAAAAGAATACCAGAAAGTCAACAAAAATTCAATTATGTTTTACGAAAAAATTGACGATTTTGCCATGCTTTTCTGTTTTCAATAATTTTGCAGTTTTTGTTTTGCTTTTTTCCTTTTCTGTGGTATAGTAAAGTGATTGGTTTCTTCTCTTTTTCCGAAAAAGGAAGGCCTTATCGTGATTTTGCCCAAAGGAGATCCTTTGTTTTTATGAAAAAAGATGTTATCATTTCCATCAAGGGTCTGCAGCAGAATGAGGAAGACGCTGCCGACCCCATCACGCTGGTGACGGCCGGGCGGTATTACCGCAAAAACGGCAGCTACTATATCAGCTACGAGGAGACTGAACTCACCGGCCTTGCCGGCACCCGGACCACCCTTCGCGTGGAGCCGGACAGCGTCCGGGTGATCCGCACGGGGCTTTATCCCTCCCAGCTGGTCTTTGAAAAGGGCAAGCGCCATCTTTCTCTCTACCACACCGACTACGGCGACCTTTCCGTGGTGGTCTCCACCCACAGCATCCAAAACACCCTCACCGACGATGGCGGTGCGCTGGATGTGAAATACGCCATCGAGGTTGGCAGCAGCCCTCTGGGCGTCAACCATCTCAGTCTGAACATCAAAAACGCTGAAGAAGGAGCGATTTTCCAATGAATCCTATCCAGACCGCCATCCGGCAGGCCTCCCAGTTGCTGAAGAACGCCTATCTTTCCGCCGCAGCCGCAGGCGACCTGCCCCAGGTCCAGCTCTCCGAGCCTCAGATCGAGATCCCCCGGGATCTGCGCAACGGCGACTACGCCAGCAGCTTTGCCATGCAAAACGCCAAGGCCCTGCATCTCCCGCCCCGGAGGATCGCGGAGGCGCTCACCGCCCACGCCCGGCTGGAGGGCACCTGCTTCTCCGCTCTGGAGATCGCCGGTCCCGGCTTCCTCAATCTCCGTCTGGCCCACAGCTGGTTTGAATCCGTCCTGGAGGGCATCGTCCAGGAGGGGAAGGATTATGGCTGCACCCCGGCGGACAAGCCGGAAAAGATCATGGTGGAGTTCGTCTCCGCCAACCCCACCGGCCCCATGCACATGGGCAACGCCCGGGGCGGCGTTTTGGGCGACTGTCTGGCGGAGGTGCTCCACCGGGCCGGCAACGATGTGACCCGGGAGTTTTATGTGAACGACGCCGGCAACCAGATCGATAAGTTCGCCCTCTCGCTGGACGCCCGCTACCGTCAGCTGATCCTGGGCGAGGACGCCGTTCCCTTCCCGGAGGACGGCTACCACGGCAGCGACATCAAGGCGCTGGCCAGGCTCTTTTATGAGGAGCACGGCGACAGCTGGCTCCATCAGGACGACGCCCTGCGCCGCCAGGCGCTGGCAAGGTTTGGCCTGGCGCACAATATCCCCGCCATGAAGGCGGATCTGGAACGCTATCTGATCCATTACGACGTGTGGTTCTTCGAGAGCACCCTCCATGAGAGCGGCTTCGTGGCCGACACCGTCCAAAAGCTCACCGACGGCGGCTGGACCTATGAAAAAGAGGGCGCGCTGTGGCTGCGCACCTCCGCCCTGCTTTACAATATGTATAAAGCCGAGGGCAAGACCGATGAGGAGATCGAAAAGCTGGAGCTGAAGGACGACGTTCTCCGCCGGGCCAACGGCTTCTACACCTACTTTGCCGCCGACATCGCCTACCATCGGAACAAGTTCGAGGTCCGGGGCTTCGACCGGGTCATCAACATCTGGGGTGCGGACCACCACGGCCATGTTGCCCGGCTGAAATGCGCGCTGGACGCCCTTGGGCTGGACGGCAGCCACCGGCTGGAGATCGTCCTGATGCAGCTGGTGCAGCTGGTGCGCGACGGTCAGCCCGTCCGCATGAGCAAGCGCACCGGCAACGCCATCGCCCTCCACGATCTGCTGGACGAGGTCAGCGTGGACGCCGCCCGCTTCTTCTTCAATTCCCGCTCCGCCGCCTCTCCCATCGAGTTTGACCTGGGCCTGGCCGTGCGGCAGGACAGCGACAACCCCGTCTACTACGTTCAGTATGCCCACGCCCGCATCAAGAGCATCCTGAAGGCGCTGGCCCAGGACGGCATCTCCACGGAGATCTCCTCCGCCGACCTGACGCTGCTCACCGAGCCTGCCGAGCTGGAGCTGATCCGGGAGCTTTCCCACCTGCCGGAGGAGATCCGTCTGGCCGCCGTCCAGCGGGATCCCTCCCGCCTGAACCGCTACGCCACCCAGGTGGCCGCCGCCTTCCACAAGTTCTATACGGAATGCCGCATCCGCGATGCGGAGCCCGCCCTGCGGGACGCCCGCATCCTGCTCTGCAGCTGCACCGCCGCCGTCATCGAAAATACCCTCTCCGCCTTCGGTGTTTCCGCGCCGGATCATATGTGAACAAGCGTCTGCCGGGCGGGTCTCCGCCCGGCGGTTTTCATTGCTGAAAAGGAGTCTTTATGAAACGCAAGCTGCTTTCCCTTTTGCTGGCCGCGGCGCTCTGCCTTGGCCTTGTCCTCCCCGCCCGGGCCGCCGAGGCGCTGACGCCGGAGACGCAGCAGGAGATCCTGCTGGAGGTCTCGGATTTCATCCGGGAAAACTGCCTGACCAGCAGTCTGGAGGACGATCCTCTGGGCCGGGTCTTCCCCGCCTGGCAGAAGGAGGGCGCGCTGCTGCAGGCCCTGCAGAAGGACGCCGGGCTTTATGAACGGCTCATGCGCAAAATGCTCTCCGGCTACGACAGCCACACCCTCTATTCCCCCGCCGGGACCTATACCCTCTCCTTTCCCAAAAGCGACGCCGGTTATGCCGGCATCGGCGTGACCATCGCCCAGCAGGGCAAGCAGGCGGCCGTGGCCGATGTTTCGCTGGCGGGCAGCGCCTTTGAGGCCGGCATTCTGGCCGGCGACCTGCTGCTCCGCGTCAACGGCGAGAGCCTGATGGGCATTCCCCTGTCCGGCATCTCCGCCCGGCTCCGGGGCGAGGCGGGGACGCAGGTGGAGCTGACCGTCCTGCGCGGGGAGCAGGAGCTTACCTTCTCCCTCACCCGGCGGCAGCTGGAAACACCCAATTACACCGGCCGGACGCTGGAGGATCACATTTATTACATGAAATGGGATCGGTTTTCCGACGAAGACGGCAGCTACGCCCGCTTCCGGCAGGACCTTTCCGCGCTGGCGGCGGAGGACTGCCTGATCCTGGACCTGCGGGACGATCCCGGCGGCGATCTGGACCTGGCCTGCTCCATGGTCTCCGACCTGCTGCCGGAGCGGGCGACCTTTTTCTCCTTCTCCCAGCGCGTGGCGGGCGAGAGCCAGCCCACGGTGAAATATTACACCTCCGACGGCAAGGGCAAGGCCCTGCGGCAGATCTGCATTCTGGTGAACGGGGCTTCCGCCTCCGCCTCCGAGGTGCTGACGGCCAGCCTGCGGGACAGCGGCTATGCCACCGTTGTGGGCGAGACCACCTACGGCAAGGCCCGGGCCCAATACCATGTGGTGCTGCCCGACGATTCTGCCGCCGTGGTCACCGCCATGGCCCTGCTCTCCCTGCGGGACGGGGACTATGAGGGCGTTGGCCTTGCGCCCGATGTTCCCGTGACTCAGACGGCCCTCTCCGGCTCCGCCGGCTATGTGCCCGAAGCGGTGGCTCTGGCCCCCGGCAGCTGCTCCGACAACGGCGCGGCCCTGAACCGGGCGCTGGTCTCCCTGGGCTATCTCAGCGCGCTCCCCGAAAAGCCTTACCGTCTGGGGGAGGAAACGCTGGAAGCGCTGGCCCGGCTGAAGGCCGTCTGCGGGCTTGACGATCCGGCCCCCGGCGCGGGCCTGCCCACTCTGCGGCTGGTGAACCTGCTGCTCTCCCGGCAGAAGCAGGGGACCTACCTGCGGGACGATCCTCTGCTGACGGCCATGGAGCTTTGCTGTCAGGCCCTGGCCCAGCCCGCCCTCTCCCCCGCCGCATGATCGAAAAGGACAAAAAGAAGCCCTCCGCCAAAAGCGGAGGGCCTTTTGATGTGTGGGTTTATTTAATAACAGCAACAAAATCGGGCTTATACTCTCAGTATTGGTCTTCCACTGAACGCTGAGCTTCGCGCCGTTCAGCGCATTGTTGGAAACCGTGAAGGTCGCGCCTTCAGCCATGATGATCTGGGCAGGATCATAGAATGTCAACAAGAGCAACGCCGCCCTTGATCTCGTTGCCGGAAACAACATCTCCAAGCGTGCCGTTAATTTTAGAAAACATGATAGCAACATTCTTGTATGCATCCTCACCTGCTGCACCTTCAAAGTTGCTCATGTTGAATGTGTTATTCTTGATGGTAACTGTTCCGCTTACGCCCTGTTCCCACAGCTTGATGGGACGAACGGCATTGATGGTGCAGAGCCCTCAAGGGTCTCATTGCACTGACCCAAATTCTGAATCCAAATCGGGTTGGAATTGTTCCTGGTATCAAATCCATCGCTGTTGACGCTGGCAGTGTTCACGTACTTATTGAAGGTGCAGTTTACGAAAGACATATCATTCGTGCTTGCTGCCGAATTTCCAATCAGCAAGTGCAACTTTTCCAGCGTCACCGATTTCAACAAAGAAATCGATCGCTTCAAGCAGCTTTGCGTTGCCGTTCACGCCGCTGATAACCGCCTTGTACTTGAACGCAAGGTTACCCTTGTTCACGATCTTGAAGGAATCAAGATTAAAGGTCGCGCCCGGCTCCCACAGAATGTCAGTCTTGCCGTTGGCATCTCTGAAGCTGAGAGATTGACCATCGAGAGAATTGCCCTCCTTGTCGACGATGTCAACATCCAGATTACCCGCCTGGATCTTGTTGACCCCGGTGGTCGCCGTATCGGTGAACCACGCGAAGGTGGAGCCGACCAGCATGGCGAAGCAGATGAGCAGGGAGGTGAAGCTCAAAAGCAGCGCACTTTTTACGTTCTTTCCGTGGGAGCGCAGAAAAGGCCATGGCCTTTTGTTTATTATAACGTTTTCCAAATCCTGCTTTGCAGGAGCTATTTTATTACCGAACAGGCAAAATTGCAACGGTATTTTCGAAAAAAGCTCACCTTTCTTCGATGGCCGCCTGCAGCGCCGCTGCGGCGGCGGGGATCTCCTCCAGCCGCAGCCCCGCAAAGCCCAGGACCAGCGTCCCCTCCGGCGCCTCCGCCGGCTTCATCCGATAGTCGGAAAGCGCCCGCACCGGCAGGCCCTCCGCCCGGCACCGGGCCGCCATGGCCGCGCCGTCTCTCCCCGGCAGCGTCAGCAAAAAATGCAGTCCTGCCTCCTGCCCGGCCAGCTCCGCCCCGGGAAAGCGCCGCCGCAGCTCCTGCGTGAGAAGCTGCTGCTTTTTCCGGTAGTGCAGCGTCATCCGCCGCAGATGCCGCCCATAAAGCCCCTGCTCCAGAAAGAGCCGCAGCGTCTGCTGCTCAAAGCGGGAGACGGTAGACGCGGCAAAGCCGAAGCGCTCCCGATAAACCGGCAGAAGCGTCTCCGGCAGCACCAGATAAGCCGCCCGGATGCCCGGCGCGATGGAGCGGGAAAAGGTCCCGATATAGATCACCCGGCCCTCCGGATCCATGCCCTGCATGGCGGGGATGGGGCGGCTGGCATAGCGAAACTCGCTGTCGTAATCGTCCTCGATCAGGTAGCGGCCCGGCCTGGCCGCTGCCCACTGCAAAAGCCGGCTTCTGCGGCCCACGGGCATGGTGCTGCCCATGGGAAACTGGTGGGAGGGCGTTACATAGGCGATCTGGGCCCGGCTTTTGACCAGCGCCTCCGCCTGCATCCCTCCGCCGTCCACCGGGATGGGGATCATCCGCCGCCGGTGGTTGCGCAGCGTCTGCCAAAGTGCGCCGTAGCCCGGATCCTCCACGGCAAAAACGCTCTTCTCCGGCAGCAGCTGCACCAGCACCGAAAGCAGATATTCCAGTCCCGCGCCCACCACGATCTGCTCCGCCCGGCAGCACACGCCCCGGTATTCCCGCAGAAAGGCCGCCAGCGTCTGCCGCAGCTCCGCATCGCCCTGGGCCTGGCCCCGCTGCAGCAGCTGGGGATCCCGGGAGATGACCTCCCGGCTGATCCTTGCCCAGGAGGCATAGGGAAACAGCGAGGTATCCACCGCGCCGGTGGAAAAATCATAGCGCCAGCTCCGCCTGTCCGGCTCCGCCGCAGGCTGCCGGGGCGAGAGCAGCGGCCGGGCGGTCTTTTCCAGCGCCGCGCTCACATAATAGCCGCTTTTGGGCACGGCCCGCAGATAGCCCTCCGCCGCCAGCATGCCGTAGGCCGTCTCCACCGTGCTCTGACTGACGCCCAGATGGGCGCACAGCGCCCGCTTGGAGGGGAGCTTTTCCCCCTCCCGGAGCCGTCCCGCCGCCATCTCGCCGATGATATAGTGATAGATCTGCTGATACAGGGGGCTTTTTGCCTCCTTCTGCAGCTTGAAGGTAATGCTTTCCATAGGCTCACTCCTCCGGAAAGGGCGCTTTTTGCAGCAGCGCTCCGTTTTGTAGCGTCAAGCGCCAGCCATGGCCGTTGTCCGGCTGCAGGCGGTAGCGGCTCTCCCTCCGCTCTGGCTCCAGCGCCTGCAAAATAGCGGCGATGGGTCCGCCATGGGTCACGATGAGCCCGTCCCGTCCGTCCCTGACCACCCTTTCCCAGGCCGCCAGCACCCGCCGGGTCATATCCGCGCCGCTCTCCCCGTGAGGACAGCGGTTTTGTTCATTCTCCCCCGTGATCCACGCCTGATAGGCCGGGTCGTCCCGCAGCAGCTCATAGCTCTTCCCCTCAAAATCGCCGAAGTCCATCTCCCGAAAGCCCGGCTCAGGCGCAAAGGGCACGGGGCCATAGATGGCAAGCAGCGTCTCCGCCGTCCGGCGCAGGCCGGAGGTGATCACCCGCAGTCCCGCAATAGGCGGATAGCCTCCCCGCTCCGCCAGCCGGCGCAGCTCCGCCGCCCCCTCCGGGGAAAGGGGCAGATCTGTGCTGCCGCAATAGAGCCGCCGCCGGTTGGCTTCCGTCCGCCCGTGGCGGAGGAGGTAGATCGTCTGGCTCATTTCAGCTTTTGGGGCAGGCCGCAGAACAGGCGCGTCACCGTCTCCGCCCGCAGGCTCAGCCGCACCAGCATCCGCCCCACGGCCTCCCGCCAGGCCCGCACCTCCGGATCCATGGGAACCACGCCGCAGGAGATGTCTCTGCAGATCAAAACGCCGTCCCACGCTTCCGGGATGCAGTCCGCCGGCTCCCGTCCCTGCCGCAGGCAAAAAAGGGCGTATTCCTCCAGACGGGAAAGGCATTTTTGGGAAAAGTCCGCCGGCTCCTCCGCCGTGCAGACGCAAATATCCTGCGCCGTCAGGCCAAACTGCGCCATGGCGTAGTCCGTTTTGCCTTGATAAGCGCCGCCGATGATCAGATGCATGGATGGTCTCTCCTTTCGATCTTAAAGCAGCGTCAGCGCCGCCACGCCGCAAAGCTCGCCCACCGTCAGGGCAAAGCCGGAGCCGTCGCCGGAAATGCCGCCCAGCTGCCGGGAGGCATAGACCGCAGCCAGCCCATAGCCCGCAGCTCCTGCCAGCGGCGCAAGCCCGGCCATACCGCACAGGGCCGGCGGCAGCGCGACAGAGAGCAGCAGACAGGCCGCCGGGAACCAGAGCCGCCGGGCCAGCTGCGTTTTGTCTGCGGGCAGGCCGGCATATTCGCTGTGGCCCAGCTTTTTCATGGCCGTCACCGCCATCGCGGCGCAGGCCCGCACGGCGGCGGGCAGCAGCGCCAGGGGAAGCAGCGGCAGAGTCTGCGCTTCTGCCAGCAGCGCCGTCTGCAAAAGCGCCAGCAGCACCATGCCGATGACGGCGAAGGAACCCACATGGCTGTCCTTCAGGATGCGCCGGCGTGTCTCCGGATCCCGGCGGGAAAAGATGGCGTCGCAGCAATCCAGAAAGCCGTCCAGATGGATGCAGCCGGAAAGCAGCCAGGGCGCGGCGCAGAGGATCGCCCCCCGCACCAGCGGCGGCAGCGCCAACACGCCGCAGAGCCAGGCCGTCAGCGCCCAGCCGCCGCCGATTACCCCGCCCAGCACCGGCAGCGCGCAGAGCATGGCCGGCCGGGCTTTTTCGTCCCACACCCGCACCGGGCAGGGCACGCCGCAAAACATCCCCCAGCACATCCAGAAGGCATACCAGAGCCGTTTCATTCCGGAAGCACCCCCTTATGCACCGTCACATTGCCGCCGCAAAGCTCCGCCGCCGCGTCGCAGCGGACGCAGAGGGCACGGTCCAGCATGGCCAGTCCCCGGCGGTAGGCCTCCGTCAGCGGATCGTAGCGGCCCGCGTCGCTGTAAATAAAATCACTGACAAGCACTGCGTTTTCCGCCCGGCCGCAAAGGGCCGCCAGCCCCCGCCATGTCCGCTCCGGCGCGGCCAGCTCCGGCTCCGGCCCGGGAAACATCTCATTGGCCAGCAGGGCGGTGACGCTGTCCAGCAAAACCGTCGCCCCTGCGGGCATCTCCGCCAGATGCGTCTCCAGCGCCCGACCCCATTCCAGCGTCTGAAAGCCCCAGCCCGCCCGTTCCCGCACATGGCGGGCGATGCGCTGCTCGTCCTCGGCGTCGCGGGGGATCATGGTCGCCAGATAATAAAGCGGCCTGCCGCCGGAAAGCTGCCTGCAAAGCTGCTGGGCCAGCATGGACTTGCCGTTTTTCGCGCCGCCGGAAAGAAAGATCAGCATACATCCTCCTGTGTAACGGAAAAGGCGTCGCCCCTCCGGATGTCCGTCAGATACCCATCGTCGATGGCCGCCTGCTGAAAGGTCCCCATTTCGTTCATGACGGCGCAGGCCGCCTCCACCGTCAAAAAGGCCAGCGGACAGCCGCTGCCCTCGCCCAGCCGCATGTCCAGCAGCAGATAGGGCCGCAGGCCCAGGGCCTCCATAGCCAGCCGGAAGCCCGGCTCAGAGGAGGCGTGGGAGGGGATCATGTAGTCTGCCGCTGCGGGACAGAGCCTTGCGGCGCACACTGCCGCCACTGCGGCGATAAAGCCGTCGATGACCACCGGAAGCCGCTCTGCCGCCGCCCCCAGAAAAGCCCCGCACATGGCGCACAGATCGAAGCCGCCCACCTTGGTCAGCACGTCCACAGGGTCGCCGGGATCCGGCCTGTGCAGCTCCAGCGCCCGGCGGATCACCTGCTTTTTGTGCAAAAAGGCCTCATCCAGCAGTCCGCCGCCCCGTCCCGTGACCTGCTCCGGCGGTCTGTCCAGCAGCGCCGCCAAAACGGCGGAGGAGGTGGTGGTATTGCCGATGCCCATCTCGCCCAGGCCCAGCAGCCGGATCCCCTGGCTTTTGGCGACGCAGGCCTGCTCCACGCCCGCCGTCATGGCCTGCAGCGCCTGCAGACGGGTCATAGCCGGCTCCCGCAGCATATTTTTCGTGCCCCGCGCTACCTTCCGATCGATCACCGCAGGGCAGGCCGGATCCCCGTCCACGCCCACATCCACCACGGCCAGCTCGTCGCCGAAATGCTTTGCCAGGGCGGAAGCGCCGGTGATCCCCCGGGTGAGATTGACCGTCTGGGCCAGGGTAACGCTCTGGGGCGCGGAGGAAACGCCCTCGGCGCAGACGCCGTTGTCCGCGCAGAAGACCACGATCCGCCGGCGCTCCACGGTATTTTGCACCTGTCCCGTCATGCCTGCCAGCCGGACGCTCAGCTCCTCCAGCACGCCCAGGCTCCGGGGCGGCTTTGCCAGACTGTCCTGCCGGGCCCGGGCCTGCGCCATGGCCGCCCGGTCTGCCGGACGGATAGCCGCGATGGTCGCCTGAATTGCCGTTTCATAGCTCATCGTTCTTCACCGATCCAATGCCTTTCCGCCAGCCAGCGGCAGCTTTCCTCCGCCGTCCGGGCCTCCAGCGTCCAGGTGGCCCGGGGCGCAAGCTCCGCCAGCAGCTCCAGAATGTGCTCCATGGGGATGGTCCCCTCCCCCAACGAAGAATGGGTATCCCAGGAGCCGTCGTTGTTGTGCAGATGCGTATGGCCCAGATACGGCGCCCACTGCCGCACCCAGTCCTCCACGGAATGCTCCTTCGTCTGGCAGTTTGCGTGGCCTATGTCCAGACACAGCCGCAGCCGTGGATCGTCCACCCGGCGCACGATCTCCAGCGTCAGGCCGGGGCCGTCCTCCAAAACATTTTCCAGCAGCAGCTCCGTATCCGCCGGCTTGTCCTGCAGAAGCTCCCGCCAGAAGGCGGCGGACTGCTCGATGAACCACTCCGGAAAATAGATCAGCGGGATATATCCGCTGTGCAGCACCAGCCGTCCCGTGCCCATGCGCCGCGCCATGGCCAGCGCCTGCTCATAACGCAGCCGGGTCACCTGCCGGACCATGGGGTCGATGGCGGCGGGACAAAGCTCGTTGAATGGTCCGTGAACGATCCGCCGGGGGATCCCCCGCAAAAGCGCCGCCTCCAGACGGATGCTCTCCGGATCCTCCAGATTGGCGGCGGTGCAGAACAGATCGCTCTCCACCCCAAGGCCCCAGCGCAGGGCCTGCGCCCGGCAGTCCGGCGCGATGCCCGCAATATAGATCCTTTCTCTTCTATCCATAGCTCTCCTCCCAAAGCGTTTTGCTGATTTTATTATACCAGCGGCGGCCGCCGCTGTAAAGTCTCCCCCACCTCTTGCAAAGCGCAGAGCTTTTGGTTACAATCAGGACAGAGATCCATCGCTTTGAAGGAGGGCATTATGATCCGTTTTGACTGTGATTATCTGGAGGGGGCCCATCCCTCCATCCTGCAGCGGCTGCAGGAGACCAATCTGGACCAGACCCTGGGCTACGGCATCGATCCCTACTGCGCCGCCGCAGCCGAAAAGATCCGCGCAGCATGCGGCCTGCCCGGGGCGGGCGTCCATTTTCTGGTGGGCGGGACACAGACCAACACCACCGTGATCTATTCCCTGCTGCGGCCCTGGGAGGGCGTTTTTTCCGTAGATACCGGCCACATCAACTGCCACGAATCCGGCGCCATCGAGGGCACCGGCCATAAGGTGCTGGCCATCCCCGGCGAAAATGGCAAGCTCACCGCCCGGCGGCTGGAGGAGGCTTATCGCGTCTGGGACAACGACACCTTCCACGAGCACATCGTCAAGCCCGGCATGGTCTATCTTTCCCAGCCCACGGAGACCGGCTCCCTCTACCATAAGGCAGAGCTGGAGGCCATCTATGCCGTCTGCCAAAAATATCATCTGCCCCTGTATATCGACGGCGCCCGACTGGCCTATGCCCTGGCGGCGGAGGATAACGATCTGACCCTGCCGGAGCTGGCCCGCCTTTGCAACGTGTTTTACATCGGCGGGACCAAGGTTGGCGCGCTGTTCGGCGAGGCGCTGGTGATCCCCGATCCCGCCCTGATCCCGGATATCCGTCCGCTGATCAAGCAGCGGGGCGGCCTGCTGGCCAAGGGCCGCCTGCTGGGCATCCAGTTTGACGCGCTGTTCACCGATGGGCTTTATTTCCAGCTGGGCCGCCATGCAGTGGATCTGGCCATGGTGCTGAAGGCGGGGCTGGCCGCCCGGGGCTATGTTTTCGATGGCGACAGCACCACCAACCAGCAGTTCGTGATCCTCTCCGACGAGCAGATCCAGCGGCTGGGCCGGGAGTTTTCCTTCGACGACACCGGCGCACCCGGCAGCGGCCCCCGCAGCATCCGCTTCTGCACCAGCTGGGCCACCACCCGGGAACAGGTGGACAGGCTGCTGGCGGCGCTCTGAGCTGCGCTGCTCTGCCGTTTTTCCTTCCAAAACAGGCCGTCTCCCTTGCGGGGCGGCCTTTTATCACAAATTTTTTACACACTTTTTGTTGAAAGCATAGTATAATATTCCCATCTTAACAAAAAAGGGATTTTTATGAGCTTTATCGAATTTCACGATGTGGTCAAGCAGTATACCGTGGGCGAGCAGACCATCCGGGCGGCGGACGGCGTCACCTTCCAGATCGAGCAGGGCGAGTTCTGCGTCATCGTCGGCTCCTCCGGCGCGGGCAAGACCACCATTCTCAATATGCTGGGGGGCATGGACACCTGCACCTCCGGCTCCATTCTGCTGGACGGGCAGGAGATCTCCGCCTACGACAGCCGCCAGCTCACCGATTACCGGCGGTACGACGTGGGCTTTGTGTTTCAGTTTTATAATCTGGTGCAGAACCTGACCGCCCTGGAAAATGTGGAGCTGGCCTCGGAGATCTGCCGGGCGCCGCTGGATCCCAGAAAGACGCTGGAGGATGTGGGTCTGGCCCGCCGGCTGGACAACTTCCCGGGCCAGCTTTCCGGCGGCGAGCAGCAGCGGGTGGCCATCGCCCGGGCGCTGGCGAAAAACCCCAAGCTCCTGCTCTGTGACGAGCCCACCGGCGCGCTGGATTATGTCACCGGCAAGAGCATCCTGAAGCTGCTGCAGGATACCTGCCGCGCCACCGGCAAGACCGTCGTCGTCATCACCCACAACACCGCCCTCACCGCCATGGCCGACCGGGTCATCCGGGTGAAGAGCGGCCGGATCATCAGCAACGAGGTCAATCCCGCCCCCGTTCCTGTGGAGCAGATCGAATGGTGAACCGTACCTTTTGGAAGACCTGCATCCGGTCTGTGCGCAGCAGCTTCAGCCGCTTTCTCGCCATCTTCGCCATCGTGGCGCTGGGCTGCGGCTTTCTGGCGGGCCTGCTGGTCACAACGCCGGACATGCGCCATTCCGCCAGCCAGTATTACCACGACACCAACCTCTACGACCTGCGCATCATCGGCAGCCTGGGTCTGGAGGAGGACGATGCGGCGGCCGTCGCCGCCATCCCGGGGGTGGAGGCCGTCATGCCCGCCCACACGCTCGACCGTGAGATCGCCTTTGCCTCCGGCGACACCTTTGTGGCCCGGCTCCACGGCGTGCGCCATTTCGGCAGCGCCGACAGCGCCGATATGAACCGCTCCCTGCTGGTGGAGGGCCGCTGGCCGCAGGCGGAAAACGAATGCGTGGTGGAGCGGGAATATTCCCTCCACGACGGCGTTATGGGCGTGGGCAGCACCTTTACCGTCCTGCCCCAGGAGGAGGACGGCGACGAACCGCTGACCTGCACGGAATACACCGTGGTGGGCGTGGTCATCTCCGGCTATTATATCTCCATGGTGCAGCGGGGCAGCACCTCCGTGGGCAACGGCGCCATCGGCTGCATCGCCTATATTCCCGACCGCTGCTTTGACCTGGAGTATTACACCGACCTGTATGTGACCGTTTCCGGCGCCTTTGATCAGGAGGCCTATACCCAGGCCTACGATGATACCGTTTCCCCGGTGCAGCAGGCGCTGAAGGACCTTTCCGAGACCCAGAAGCACGTCCGGGCGGACCGGCTGCTGCAGGATGCGCAGGACGCCCTTTCCGACGCCCGGCAGGAGCTTTCCGACAAAGCGGCCGAGGGCCAGGCGGAGCTGGACGATGCTCTGCGGGAGCTGCAGGACGGCGAGCGGGATTATCAGGACGGTCTGACCGACTATGAGACCGGCCGGCAGAAGCTGGCCGCCGCCGAGCAAAAGCTGCAGGAGGGTGAAGCCGAGCTGGCCGATGCCCTGAAGCAGCTGCAGGAGGGCGAGGCGGAGTATCAGGACGGTCTGCAGCAGTATCAGGAGGGCAAGGCAGACTATGAGGACGCCCTGCTTTCCTGGCAGGAGGGTCAGGCCGACTATACCGCCGGGCTGGCGGTATATGAAGAAAACAAGGCGAAGCTGGACGACGCCTATCTCCAGCTGCAGGACGGCAAGGTCCAGCTGAAGCACGCCGCTTCCCTTCTGGAGGAGGGGCAGGATCAGCTGGACAGCGGTCAGGCCCAGCTGGACGCGGCCCGGGCGGAGCTTGCGGAAAATCAGCGGCAGCTGGACGCAGGCTTCTCCTCTCTGGAGGAGCAGCAGGCCCAGCTGGATGCGGCCCACGCAGCGGGGCTTCTGCCGGAGACGCAGTATCAGGAAGCTCTGACGCAGCTGCGCCTTGCCCGGCAGCAGCTGGAGGAAAATCAGGCCCAGCTCAGCGCAGGTCTGCAGCAGCTGGACGTCTCCCAGCAGGAGCTGGACGATGGCGGCCGGCAGCTGGCCCGCAGCGAAAAGGATTACGACGCCGCCCGGCAGCAGCTGGAGCAGGCGGAGATCGACTACCGCACCGGCCTTCTGCGCCTTTCGGAGGCCGAGACTCAGCTCCATGACGCCGCCGCGCAGCTGGCCGACGGCAAGCAGCAGCTGGATGACGCCGCCGCGCAGCTGGCCGATTCTCAGACGCAGCTGGAAAGCGCCCGCCGGGAGCTGGACGAAGGCTGGGCCGATTACCGCGCGGGCCTTCAGACCCTGCAGGACGGCCGGGCCGATGCTCAGGAGGGCCAGCGTAAGCTGGCCAATGCTCAGACAGAGCTGGCCGACGCCCGGAAGACGCTGGATGACGGCTGGGCCGACTACGAAAGCGGCAAGCAGGAGTTTGAGAAAAAGATCGCCGACGCAAATCAGAAGCTGCGGGACGCGGAGGATGAGATCGCAAAGATCGAGGATCCGGAATGGTATGTGCTGACCCGGGGCGAGAGCAACGAGGGCTATATTTATTATGAGAGCGACACGGAAAAGGTCCAATCCATCGCCAAGGTCTTCCCCGTGTTCTTCTTCCTGGTGGCGGCGCTGGTGGCTTCCACCACCATGACCCGCATGATCGATGAGGACCGGGGCAGCATCGGCACGCTGAAGGCCCTGGGCTACGGTCCCGGCGCCATCGCCCTGAAATATATCTCCTACGCCATGGCCGCCAGTCTGCTGGGCAGCGGCTTCGGTCTGGCCGTAGGACTGTTCCTCTTCCCCCGGGTGATCTGCAACGCCTACAAGCTCATGTATCAGATGCCCGGTCTGGTCCCCGCCAGCCACGCGGTCTATGCGCTGATCTCCGCCACGCTGATCCTGTTGGCCATTCTGGCGGCCACGCTGGGGGCGCTGCAAGGCTCGCTGAAGAGCTGCGCCGCAGAGCTCATGCGGCCCAAGGCCCCGCCGGCAGGCAAGCGCATTCTGCTGGAGCGGGTGGGCTTTATCTGGAAGCGGATGAGTTTTTCTCACAAGGTGACGGCTCGCAACCTCTTCCGCTATAAAAAGCGCTTTTTCATGACGCTCATCGGCATCACCGGCTGCACGGCCCTTCTGCTCACCGGCTTCGGCCTGCGGGATTCCATCCGAGACATCGTGGACCTGCAGTTTGGCCAGCTGATGGAATATAACCTGACGGTTCAGCTGAAGCACGAGGGCGACGAGGTCTCCGACCGGCGCATCGCCGCCGTTTTGGCGGACGAGAGCCGCATTGAAGCCTATCTGCCCGTGCATTCCGAGACGGGCCTTGGCCTGCGGGAGGGCGTGGAGGTGGATCTGCACATTGTGGTCCCCTCCGATGATGAAGCCCTTTCCGATTTCGTCCTGTTCCGCGGCCGGAAGACCCACGCCCCCATCGCCTTTTCCAAGGACGGCGCGATCCTTTCGGAAAAGGCGGCAAAGCGCCTGGGCGTCAAGGCCGGCGACACCTTCACCCTGCAGGATCAGGATGGGGATCAGGCCCAGATCCGGGTGGCCGGCGTTTGCGAAAACTATGTTTACGGCTATGCCTATCTGCCCCATGAGGTCTATGAAGCAGCCTTTGGGCAGGCCTGCGTTTACGAGACCCTTTATGTCAAGGCCCACACGCCGGACGCCGATGCCCGGGATGTGCTGGCCTCCCAGCTGCTCTCCAGCTCCAACGCCACCGGCGTCTCCTTTTCCGACGCCGTTCGGGAGAGCTTTTCCGATATGCTGCGCAGCATCGATTCCATCGTGATGGTGCTGATCATCTCCGCCGCGGCGCTGGCCTTTGTGGTGCTTTACAACCTGACCAACATCAACATCTGCGAGCGTCAGAAGGAGCTTGCCACCATCAAGGTCCTGGGCTTCCATCCCAGAGAGGTCTCCGCCTATGTTTACCGGGAGACCGTCTGTCTGAGCCTGATGGGGACGGCGCTGGGCCTGTTTTTCGGGATCTTCTTCCACCGGTTCGTGGTGCAGACCGCCGAGGTGGACGCGGTGATGTTTGGCCGGGAGATCAGCCCGCTGAGCTTTGTCCTTTCCGCCGCCATGACCCTGCTGTTCACCCTGCTGGTGAATCTGGTGATGGCCCGCAAGCTGCGGCGCATCGACATGGTGGAATCGCTGAAGGCCCCGGAATAAAACGAAAGCAGCAGAGAAATATCGCAGCCCCCCGCGGCAACTTGCCGTCGGGGGGCTGCATAACAGTATGGAGAAAAAAGCTTATTTCGCGGCCACAGTGTAGGTGCCGTTGCTCTCATTCACGGTATGCGTTTTGGAATTCACATAATCCGTGGGGTCCGCGCCGAAGGTACCGCCGTTGATCGTCAGATCGACCTCTCCAATGTACGCCAGTCCCAGCGCATCGATCTTGCCGGAGACCGTTCCGCTGTTCATGGTAAACTTGCCATACGCACCCTTGTAAGTGGTAAATGCATAGCCCTTGCCGTTTTCAGTCGGAGCCAGCTCGATATTCGCGCCGTCGACAGTCACCTGAAGATTCGGAGAATATCCTTTATCCGACATGCCGATCTGCACGCCCTGTGCAAAGGCATTTTTGCCGCCCACCGTAAAGGTGGTGTTTTCGCCAATATTTACCGTGATATTCTCCTGTTTTCCGTTCTGACCCCAGAGCAGGATACCCACCACATCATTGCCGTCGCTGTAGCTGTCAAAGTCGGCATTCAGCTCCATGGTGGCGTTTTTGATATTCAGCGTGGAATTCTGATCCACTATGATCGCGCTGGTCTGCGCTGTACCGGTAGTCGTGATCGTCGCGCCGTCAATATTGACCACCGCATTTCCGCTTTCCGCATAAGCATGGATGGCAGAGTTCACATTTGCATCCACATTGATCTGGACATCTCCGGTAATGTTCAGCGTAGCCGTTTTGCCCGCTTCCGTATTGTGTACATAGATGCCGTCGCTGCCGGAAGCTTCGCAGTCAAAAATATAGGTGCCGTCTGTTCCGGAATTACCCAGCGTCAGCGTGCCGCCGTTATCGATGGTAAAGCCGTCGCCGGCGGTATTTGTGATCGTCAGATCATTGCCCGCAAGATCGATGGTGATATCCTTTCCGCTTCCGACCTGCAGCTGCGCATCATCATAGGTAAAATCCTGATTCAGCGCAAGGACCGCGCTGTTGACCGTCTCAGAAGCATTGATCTCTTCCAGCGCCTTTTTCATATCTGCCGCAGAGGTTACCGGATAAGTAGCATCCTTATCATAATCCGGCCCGTAGCTGTCCTTCTCATAGGTATACTGCGTTGCGACCACATTGATACCGAGTTCAACGGACGGAGCGGTTGCATTTGCCTTATGGTTCGCCTCGTTGCCCACGTCTTTGGGCATCCAGACAACGAGGGTGACGGTCTTCTCGCTGGGCTGGTTATCGACAGCAGGCGTCACCTTCGGGTAGAGCGGAGTCTCCTCGCTGGTGTAGCCGGTCTTGATGGGCTTGCTATTCGTTGCAGCAGCTACCAGGTCATCTCGATCCTTTGCGCTCTGATCGCCGTCAATCACCGCAAAATTGATGTGATCCGACAGCTTGAAAGCCTTGTCGTCCACATTGGTGCTGCCGACTTCATTCGCAATGTTGATGCCCAGCTTATACTTCAGCGCAAGATTTCCCTCATTGCTGACCTTCAGCACAACATACTCCACATGACCCGGCTCCCACCGGGCATTTTCATCGAACACCTTGGTGGTTTCGTCTGCCTCGGCAAACGAATCAGCCCCTCTCTTTTTGTATTCAAGCTTGACATCCAGATTACCCGACTGGATCTTATTGACCCCCGTAGATGCCGTATCGGTGAACCACGCGAAGGTGGAGCCGACCAGCATGGCGAAGCAGATGAGCAGGGAGGTGAAGCTCATGAGCAATGCGCTTTTCTTGCTTTTCAGTTTCATGTGTTTTCTCCTTTTTCATTATTTTTATGTAAAGGCTGCCGCCTTTTCCATCAAGCAGCTTTCTGCGTCCTTCCACAAGGTGGGGACGCAGAAAAGGCCATGGCCTTTTCTTTTTCTTTTTTGGATCATAAAACTATATGCGAACAGGTTTCGTTTGCAATTATTTTACTGCAGATCGTATGGGATTGCAAGCACTTTTTGCTTTTTTGTGAAAAATGACGATGCTTTTGCAGTAAAAAAGCCTGCGAAACCGCAGGCCGGAGCCAAACTGTCGAGAAAGACCCAGCGAAGCGGTTTTTCGACAGTCTCAGCGCCTGCCTTGCGGCAGGCGCTTTTTTACTGCTTACTTTTTGCGGAACAGGCAGTAGCTGGGGTAGCGGTTGTCGCAATCCTTGGCCAGGACGGCGATGTCCACATAGGCCAGATCGCCCTCCACCCGGACCTTGCCCTTGCGGCCCTCGGATTCATACTTGTCCGGCGTCATGCTGGGATCCATGACGCAGATCTCCCGCCCCTTGGCGGAGACCAGCGTGATAAAATGGCCGCCGTGGGTAAAGACGCCCGTCCACCCCTCCCGGTCGCCGCCGGAATTGGCAATGGCCATGCCCTCGCCGTTCTGCAGGAACTGGAGCATTTTTCCGTGGTCGCAGGTCAGCTCATAGGTCAGGCCAAACCTTTCGCAGACGGCGGGTGCCAGAATGGAGATCTCCGTTCCGGTGTGGTCGTGCGCGCCGCAGGCGTTGGCCATGGCGACGGCTTCCGCCGGGGTAAAGCTCTGGCCTGTCATATTTTCCACCACCATGCAGGCGGCGCACAGGCCGCAGCCGCTGGAGGCCACCGTGCCGCTGCCATAGGGGATCTGCGGATAATTTCCCTGATTGTAATACTTGTAGCTCATGGTTTCGTTCTCCTTTTATTGCTTCCCTTGCGGGATGGTTCACGCGCTTTTCATGGTTCGCTCCAGCCAGTCCAGCACATCCTGCCAGACCTTCTGCTTAAAGGTCTCGTTGAGGATCTCATGCCGCCCGCCGGGGTAGAGGATCTTTTCCACATTCCGGCAGCCTGCCTGCAAAAATCCCCGCCAGGCCCGCTCCACGCCTGCCCCCTTTTCGCCCACAGGATCCTCCTGCCCGGCGATAAAAAGGATCGGCATCGCGGGATCCATCCGCTTCTGCTCCCTGGGGTCGGAGATCAGGCGGATGCCGCCCATCATGTCGTGATACAGGCTCACCGTGGGCAAAAACTGACAGCTCCGGTCGGCGCAGTAGGCGTCTACCACGGCTTCGTCGCTGCAGACCCAGTCGTTTTCCGTGCGGCGGGGCGAAAAGCCCCGGTTATATGCGCCAAAGGCCAGCTGCCTCACCATCTCGCTGCGGTAAAGCGGTCCATGGAGCCGGATCAGCGCCCCGGTAAAGGCCCGTCCGAAGGCCACCACCGCCGGACTCTGCTGGCCTGTGCCGCAGATGATGGCGCCGTCTGCCCGGCCGGGATAGCGGATCAGCCAGGTGCGGGTCACAAAAGAACCCATGCTGTGCCCCAGCAGAAAATAGGGCAGGCCGGGATGCTCCTCCGCCGTTTTGGCCCGCAGGGCCTCCACATCCTCCACCACCCGGTCCCAGCCGTTCTGCTCCGCAAAAAGGCCCTCCCGCTCGGGCTGCTGCCAGCTTTTCCCGTGGCCCAGATGGTCGTTGCCCACCACCAGAAAGCCCCGCTCCGCCAGAAAAGACGCGAAGGCGTCGTACCGGTCCACATATTCGCAGATGCCGTGGACCAGCTGCAGAACAGCCCTGGGCTGTCCCTCGCCCCGCCAGGTGACGGCGTGGATCTGCGTCCTGCCGTCGGAGGAAGGATAGAAGTTTTCCTGTTTTTGCACCATAAAACGGCCCCATTTCCTCAAAAACATGCTATAATAGTCCAAACCGCTGTTTTTTGCGGCCACCCCTATATCATACCGGTTTTTTCCCGTTCCGTCAACGATTGGAGGCAGAAAATATGAAGTATGCGATCGCCCTGGATCAGGGCACCACCAGCTCCCGGGCCATTGTCTTTGACCGGTCCGGCGCCGTCTGCAGCATGGGGCAGTACCCTCTGACGCAGCATTATCCCCAGCCCGGCTGGGTGGAGCACGACCCCATGGAGCTCCTGCGGACCCAGCTGATGGCGCTGGCGGAGGCCTATGAGCGCTCCGGCGCGGCTCCGGCGGAGATCGCCGCCATCGGCGTCACCAACCAGCGGGAGACCGCCGTGGTCTGGGAAAAGGACACCGGCCGTCCCATCATGAACGCCATCGTCTGGCAGTGCCGCCGCACGGCGGAGGAATGCCGCCGCCTGAAGCAGGCCGGGCTTGGGCCGCTGGTGCGGCAGCGGACGGGTCTGCTCATCGACGCCTATTTTTCCGGCCCGAAGATCAGCTGGATGCTGGATCATGTGCCCGGAGCCCGGGCCCGGGCGGAAAAGGGCGAGCTGCTCTGCGGCACGGTAGACAGCTGGCTCATCTGGAACCTCACCGGCTGCCATGTGTCAGATTATTCCAACTGCTCCCGCACCATGCTGTTCGACATCGACCGGCTCTGCTGGGACGAGGAGCTTTGCCGCGCCCTGCGGGTGCCCATGCAGCTTTTGCCCCGGCCCGTGCCCAACAGTCAGGTCTACGGCCGCATCCGCTCCAACCTGCGGGGCATCGAAGCGCTGGCGGGCATCCCCGTGGCCGGCTCCGCCGGCGACCAGCAGGCGGCGCTGTTCGGTCAGGGCTGCTTCGCCCCCGGCCAGGCCAAAAACACCTACGGCACCGGCTGCTTCACCCTGATGAACACCGGCTCCCGCTCTCTCCGCTCGGAAAACGGCCTGCTGACCTCCGTCGGCTGGCAGCTGGACGGCGAGACCACCTATGTTCTGGAGGGCAGCGTGTTCAACGCCGGCTCTACCATCCAGTGGCTGCGGGACGAGCTGCAGCTCATCGGCTCTGCCCATGAGACCGATCTGCTGGCAGAATCCGCGCCGGACAACGGCGGCGTTTATCTGGTCAGCGCCTTTACCGGTCTGGGTGCGCCCTATTGGGATATGTACGCCCGGGGCGCACTGCTGGGCCTGACCCGGGGCGCCACCCGCGCCCACATCGCCAGGGCTGCCCTGGAGGGCATTGCCTATCAGGTGGCGGAGCTGGCCGCCACCATGGAAAAGGATCTTTGCTGCCCGCTGGACAGCCTTTGGGTAGACGGCGGCGCTTCCGTCAGCGATTTCATGATGCAGTTTCAGGCGGATCTGCTGCGCTGCTCCATCTATCGCCCCCAGGTGGTGGAGACCACCGCGGCGGGCGCGGCTTATCTGGCAGGTCTGGCCGTGGGTCTGTGGAAGGATCCCCAGGCGCTGCTGCAGTGCCGCCGGCTGGAGCGGGTCTTCGCCCCCAATATGGACCCGGCCCAGGCAAAAGCCCTGATGGAACAGTGGAAAAAGGCCGTCTCCCGGGCGCTGCACTGGGCGGAGGCCTAAAGCTCCCCGCGCTCCTTACCCCTGCTTCGGCAGCTCCCAGCCCACCAGCAGCGGCCCGCGGCCCACGGTGACGGCGGCCCGTTCCGCGACAATATGATTGCTGACGCCCAGCGGAAAATCGCAGCGCAGCTCCCCGTCGGCAAGCGGATACTGCAGGCCCGTCAGCGTTACATGCTCCGCCCGGTCGCCCAGGCTGAACAGCGAGACCAGCCCCCAGGGCACGGTCCGCTCCAGCGTCAGCGTCTCGTTTTCAATAGCGGTATAGACAAAATCCCGGTCATAAAGATAGCCCCGCGCGCCCCGGCGGCAGAGAAAGGCCAGCGCCTGCAGATTGGCCAGCGTATGGTCCAGCCGCGCGCCGCCGGTGCCGCCGTAAATATGAAACTCCCGACAGCCCCGCGCCAGACCCTCCCGCAGGGCAAGCATGCTGTCGGTATCGTCCTTTTCCACGGGCACGCGAATGCTCCCCGCCGGCGCCTCCGCCGCTGGCATGGAATCAAAATCCCCCAGCACCAGGTCAGGCGTCACCCCCGCCTGACGGCACAGCCGCAGGCCCGCATCGGCGGCGATCTGCAGATCGCCCGGCTCCGGCCGCTGCCGCAGCCCGTAAAATGTCCCCGCCGCATAAACAAAGCACCGTTTCACGCTTGCAGGCCCCCTTTTGAAAAAACTGCTCCTATTTTACCCCAGCCCGCGCCGGATTGCAAGCATTCCGCTTGACAGCGGCGCGCAAAACTGTTATGGTTTTAACAGACACTGTCCGCCTGCGGTGGACAATTTGAACAGGAAAGGTCGGGATCCCCCTATGGAAGAACTGCTGGAGCGCCTGCTGACGGAATGCCGGCCCTATACCGCCCGGGGCAAGGCGGCGGACTATATTCCGGAGCTGGCCAAGGCCGATCCCGGCCGGCTGGGCATCTATGTGATCGGGGCCAACGGCAAGGAAAGCTGGGCCGGCGACTGCCGCCAGCCCTTTACCATCCAGAGCGTCATCAAGCCCATTCTGCTGCTGCAGGCGCTTCTGGACAACGGGGAGGAACTGGTCCGCAGCCGCGTCGGCATGGAGGCCACCGGCAAGCCCTTCGACGCCATCAACGCCAGCGAGCAATCGCTGGACAGCGGACACATCAACCCCATGGTGAACATGGGCGCCATTGTGATCTGCTCGCTGATCCGGGGCGAAAGCTATGCGGAACGCTTTCAGCGGCTGCTGGAGCTGACCCGAAGGCTCACCGGCTGCCCGGAGCTGGACATTGATCAGGCGGTCTATCGCTCGGAAAAGAGCCACGGCAGTAAAAACCGTGCGCTGGCCTATCTGCTGAAGTCCTACGGTCTGCTGGAGGACGATGTGGAGGAGGTCCTGGACTGCTATTTCCGGGCCTGCTCCATTCGGGTGGACTGCCGCGCCCTGGCCCACATCGGCGCGGTGCTTTCCAACCGGGGCCGGCTGCCCAATTCCAACGAGCAGATCTTCCCGACCCATCTGGCCCGCTATGTAAACGCCATTCTCACCACCTGCGGCATGTACGACGGCTCCGGCGATTTTGCCATCCGGGTGGGCGTTCCCGCCAAAAGCGGCGTGGGCGGCGGCATCATGGCCGTAGTCCCCACCCGCATGGGCATCGGCATCTATGGTCCCGCCCTGGACCGGAAGGGCAACAGCGTCGCCGGCATCCAGCTGCTGGAAAAGCTCAGCCACGAGCTTTATCTGAGCATTTTCTGAGCATTTCCGCCCTCTGCATAGAAAAAAGCCGCGGTACAGACCGCGGCTTTTGCGTTTGGAAAAATGATTTACTTGAGCTCGACCTTGGCGCCGGCAGCTTCCACCTTTTCCTTGATGGACTCGGCTTCTTCCTTGGAAACGTTCTCCTTGATGGCCTTGGGAGCGCCATCCACCAGCTCCTTGGCTTCCTTCAGGCCCAGGCCGGTGACTTCGCGGACGACCTTGATGACGGCGATCTTGTTGCCGCCGACTTCGGTCAGAGTGGGAGTGAACTCGGTCTTCTCCTCCTCAGCGGGAGCAGCGCCGGCAGCGGGGCCAGCCATCATGGCGACGGGGGCGGCGGCGGAAACGCCGAATTCTTCTTCCAGAGCCTTGACCAGCTCGCTCAGCTCCAGGACGGTAAGCGTCTTAACTTCTTCGACCAGATTGGTGACTTTCTCAGTAGCCATTTGTAGTTACCTCCAAATTTTTAATTCTTATTCTGCGGCAGGAGCTGCTTCGGCAGCTTCGGCGGGAGCGCCCTTCTGCTCGGCGATGGCGTTGATCGCCCGGGCCAGAGCGGCGATGGGAGCGTTCATGGTGCCCAGGACCATAGCGACCAGGACATCCTTGCCGGGCAGTTCGCCCAGCTGCTTGATGGTTTCGGCATCGACGACTTCACCGTCCACAAAGCCGGCCTTCACGCTGAAGGCGAGCTTGGGATTCTTCTTCATGAAGTCGGTGATCACCCGTGCGGGAGCGATCTCATCCTCCATGCTGATGGCAAGAGCGGTGGTGCCGTTCAGAACGGGATCCAGAGCCTCAAAGCCGACTTCCTTGGCGGCAAAGCGGGTCAGGGTGTTCTTCACGACGGCATATTCCACGCCGTTCTTTCTCAGTTCAGCACGCAGTTTGGTGTCCAGCTCGACGGTAATGCCCTTGTAATCCACCAGGACGCCGGAGGAAGCGTTTTTCATCTTCTCCACCAGAGCCGCGACGATCGCCTGTTTTTCAGCGAGAACCTTTGCGTTAGGCATGCGTGTTTCACCTCCGTGTGTATTTGCGGGAGCAAGCTCCCGTTCTTTTTGCTCATTCACTGCAAAAAGAGAAAAGTGCCCTCATGTCCACGGGGACAGGAGGGCACAGAAAACGATCAGATCATCGCTCTGCATCTCCTCGGCAGGACGGCTGCGCGCCGTTTACGGTCTCCTGCTGTCTCCGGAATGAGCATGAGTATTATATCAGCAGACCTGCGGTCTGTCAATATCTTTCGCCGGCAGCGCCGGAAAAATTATTTGGCCAGCGTCTCCAGGGTGAGCTTGGCGGGGTTCATCTTGACGCCGGGGCCCATGGTGGAGGCCACCACGCAGGAGCGGATATACTGGCCCTTGGCGGCGGCGGGCTTGGCCTTCAGAACGGCGGTGATCAGGGTGTTGAAGTTGTCCTGGATCTTCTCCTGGCCGAAGGAAGCCTTGCCCAGGGGGCAGTGGATGATGTTGGTCTTGTCCAGACGGTATTCGATACGACCGGCCTTGGAATCCTTGATGGCCTGCTCCACGTTCATGGTGACGGTGCCGGCCTTGGGGTTGGGCATCAGGCCCTTGGGGCCCAGGATCTTACCGAGACGGCCCACGACGCCCATCATGTCGGGCGTGGCGATGACCACCTCGAAGTCGAACCAGTTTTCCTTCTGGATCTTTTCCACCATGTCCATATCGCCAACATAATCGGCGCCGGCAGCGCGGGCTTCGTCGGCCTTGGCGCCCTTGGCGAAGACCAGAACGCGGGTGGTCTTGCCGGTGCCGTGGGGCAGAACGATGGCGCCGCGGACCTGCTGGTCGGCGTGGCGGGAGTCAACGCCCAGCTTGATGTGGACCTCCACGGTCTCATCAAACTTGGCCTTGGCGGTCTTGAGCATTGTATCGATGGCTTCATTGGGATCATACAGCTTGGTACGATCAATGAGCTTTGCGCTTTCTACATAATTTTTACCTTTGCGCATGTTTCTTTTCCTCCTTATAGTGGTTTTTCGGACGCTTTGTCCTCCCACATAGCGGTGAACCGTGACCGCTTGTCGAATTGCAAATTACTCCTTGACGGTGATACCCATGCTGCGGGCCGTGCCTGCGATCATGCTCATAGCCGCTTCCACGCTGGCAGCATTCAGGTCGGGCATCTTCAGCTCGGCGATCTTGCGCAGATCCTCCTTGCTGATCTCAGCGACCTTGGTCTTGTTGGGGACACCGGAACCGCTCTTGATATTGCAGGCCTTCTTGATGAGGACGGCCGCAGGGGGAGTTTTTGTAATGAAAGAGAAGGAACGGTCGGCGTAGACGGTGATGACGACGGGGATGATCAGATCGCCATCGTTCTTGGTACGCTCATTGAATTCCTTGGTAAACTGCATGATGTTCACGCCATGCTGACCCAGAGCGGGGCCAACAGGAGGAGCCGGAGTTGCCTTGCCGGCGGGAATCTGCAGCTTGATCAGACCAGTAACTTTCTGTGCCACTTTGAGCACCTCCTAATAAGAATGTGGTAAAAATGAGCTTTCGCTCTCCCACCCGTGCGGGGATCTTTCACGGACGAACCGTTATTTTTCCAGCGTTTCCAGGGCGGCCACCTGACCGAACTTGAGCTCGGCGGGCGTCGCTCTGCCAAACATGGAGACTGTGACCTTGACGGTCTGGCCGGGCAGATCGATCTCGTCTACCTTGCCGATGAAGCCCTCCAACGGGCCGTCGATGATCTTGACGCTGTCGCCGACGGCGTAAGAAAGCTTGACCTCCAGCTTTTCCATGCCCAGCGCCGCCACCTCCTGCTCTGTGAGCGGGACGGGCTTGGAGCCGGGGCCGACGAAGCTCGTAACGCCGCGGGTGTTGCGGACGACATACCAGCTGTCATCATTCATGATCATTTTGATGAGCACATAGCCGGGGAAGATCTTCCGCTCCACTTCCTTGGCCCCGGTATCCCGGAGCTCCGTCACCGTTTCGGTGGGGATGCGGACGTCGAAGATCTGATCCTCCAGATGGCGGTTTTCCACCGTTTTGAGCAGGGTGGACGCCACCTTGTTCTCATAGCCGGAGTAAGTGTGGACTACATACCACTTTGCCGCTTCAGACATGTTGACCTCCCCTGCGGGATCAAGCCAGCAGCTGGGCAAGCAGGTCGCGGAGACCGCCGAACACCAGATCCAGCACTGTGACCACAGCGCAGAGGATCACCAGCACGACGATGACCACCAGCGTGTTCTTCCAGACGGATTTGCCAGAGGGCCAGACGACCTTCTTGGCCTCCACCTTCAGCTCGTGGAACCACTTGCCGATGCGGGCGAAAACATTGGGCTTCTTTGCTTTTTTCTGGGGCTTGTCCGTCTTTTTGACGGCAACTTCCTTCGCGGGTTCGGCGGAAGCGGTCAGATTCTTGGATTCTTCAGACATAGAACTGTACCTACCTTTCCGTGTTCCTTACTTGGACTCTCTGTGCAAGGTGTGCTTCCGGCAGAAACGGCAATACTTGTTCAGCTCCAGACGGTCCGGGGTATTCTTCTTGTTTTTGACCGTGACATAGTTTCTCTGCTTGCATTCCGTACACGCGAGCGTGACTTTAACGCGCATTGATTCGGCACCTCCTTTAATATTCGCTCCGCCGGCAGCGGAGCTTTTGCCTCCCTGAGCAGGCATAAAAAAAAGACCTGACAGGTAAGGTTAGAATACCACATCCTGCGGCCTGCGTCAAGCACTATCTGCGATCTTTTCTGTAAAAAATGGAAAATTTCCTGCCTTTCCGGGCTTTTCAAGCCGAAAAACTTCTGTTATCATGAGTTTATCACACTTTGATCCCGATTTCAAGAGGAGATGAGCCGGATGGAACAGCTGGATCGGGCGGCAGCCCGCGCGCTTCTGCCGTCCCGGGAGGAGACCGCCGCCAAATGGAGCTTCGGCCGGGCGCTGCTGCTCTGCGGCAGCGAGCGCTTTTCCGGCGCGGCGCTGCTCTCTGCGGAGGCGGCTCTGCGCTCCGGGGCGGGGCTGGTGCAGCTCTGCTCTGCGCCCGCCGTGATCGCCGCAGCAAGGGTGCGTCTGCCGGAGGCGCTCCTGGGCGAGCTTTCCGGAAGCGATGCCGAGGGCCTTTCTCCCCCGGCGCGGCAGCTGCTGAAGGACGGACTGGAAAGGGCCTCCGCCCTGCTGTTCGGCTGCGGCGCGGGGCTTTCCCGCCGGGCACGGGAGCTGCTGGCCCTGGCGCTGGACGCGCCGCTCCCGCTGGTGCTGGATGCCGATGGACTGAATCTGCTGGCGGAGCGGCCGGAGCTTCTGGCCAGGCGCAGGGCCCCCACGCTGCTGACGCCCCACGCAGGAGAGTTCTGCCGTCTTTCCGGGCTGACCCGGCAGCAGCTGGAGGACGATCCCGCCGGCGCGGCGCTGGACTTTGCCCGGCGTCATTCCCTTTCGCTGGCGCTGAAGGGCGCCGTCACCTGGCTCACCGACGGCAGCCGTCTGCTGCGACTGAGCGCGCCCAACAGCGGCATGGCCAAGGGCGGCTCCGGCGATGTGCTGGCAGGGCTGTGCGCCGGTCTGGCCGCCCAGGGGATGGAGCTTTTCTCCGCCGCGGCGCTGGCCTGCTGGCTCCACGGAGAGGCCGGCGCGCTGGCCCGGCTGGCGCTGGGGCCCCGTGCAATGCTGCCCCGTGACGTGCTGGCGGCCCTGCCCCAGGCATTTCTTTCGCTGGAGCAGGTATGACCCTCCGTTTTCTGTCCATACTAAGATCTGCATACATTCTGCAGATCTTTTCTTTTTTGGAGGGCGTCTCATGAAAAAACTGCGCTGGACGCCGGCCTGCTCCGGCATGGCGGCAGGCCTGCTCAACGGCCTGCTGGGCGCCGGCGGCGGCGTCGTGCTGGCGCCGCTGCTGCTGCGGGTCCATCAGCTGCCGGAGAAAAAGGCCTTCGCCACCTCCCTGGCCGTGATCCTGCCCCTGACGGCGGTATCCGCGCTGGTCTATGGGCTTCGGGGCAGGCTCTGCTGGCAGGCGGCCCTGCCCTACGGGTTAGGCGGCATCGCCGGCGGCTTTCTTGCGGGAAAATGGCTGGAGCGTCTGCCCACGCTGTGGCTGCGCCGGGGCTTTGGCCTGCTGCTGATGCTGGCCGGCGCAAGGGCGGTGCTGGCATGAAGGCGTTTCTGCTTCCGGCGGCGGTGGGCGCGGCGCTGGGCTTTCTCACCGGCGCGGGCGTGGGCGGCGGAACGCTGCTGATGCTCTGGCTGACGCAGCTGCTTGCCCTTCCCCAGGCCCAGGCCCAGGGCATGAACCTTGTGTATTTTCTGCTGACCGCGCCTCCGGCCCTTTTGGGCCACCGCAAGCAGGGCCTGATCGACGGCAAAACGGCCCGCTCCGCCATTTTATGGGGCGTTCCCGTCTCCGCCGCCGCGGCCTTTCTCTCCGCCGGAGCCGCGCCGGAGCTGCTGCGCCGGGCCTTCGGCGCGCTGTGCTTTGCCGTGGGCCTGCGGGAGGTACTGACAAAAAAGCGCTGAGCCTTTCCGGCTCGATGAAAAAGCCTGCGGAACCGCAGGCTTTTTTCTATGGGATATTTTTCACGGGCAGGCGTCGGGGCCCGCCGTCTGGAACTGGCTCTCGTAGAGCCGGCTGTAAAAGCCGCCCCGGGCCAGAAGCTCCGCATGGGTCCCCTGCTCCACGATCCTGCCGTCCCGCATGACCAGGATCAGGGAGGCGTCGCGGATGGTGGACAGCCGGTGGGCCACCACAAAGCTGGTGCGGCCCTCCATGAGCGCGTCAAAGGCCTGCTGGATCTGCAGCTCCGTGCGGGTATCGATGCTGGAGGTGGCCTCGTCCAGGATCAGCATGGGCGGAAGGCACAGCATCACCCGCGCGATGCACAAAAGCTGCTTCTGCCCCTGGCTCAGGCTGTCCTCCGTCAAAACAGTATCCAGCCCCCGTGGCAGCCGGCGGATCATCTCCCAGCTGTGGGCCGCCTTTGCCGCCCGGAGGATCTCCTCCTCCGAAGCCTCCGGCCGGCCGAAGGCGATGTTTTCCCGGACGGTGCCGTTTTTGATCCAGGTCTCCTGCAGCACCATGCCGAAGGCGGAGCGCAGGGCGCGGCGGGAAAGACTGCGGATGGGCTTGCCGTCGATGGAGATAACGCCGCTGCGCACATCGTAAAACCGCATGAGCAGGTTGATCAGCGTGGTCTTGCCGCAGCCGGTGGGCCCCACGATGGCGATGCGCATGCCCGGCCGGGCCTGCAGGCTCAGATCCTCAATGAGGGGGCGGTCCTCCGTGTAGCGGAAGGACACATGCTCCAGCTCCACCTGCCCACGGACGCGCTCCAGCGCGCCGCTCTCCTCCGGCGGCTCCTCCGGCTCATTCAGCAGAGCGAAGATCCGGGAGGCGCAGGCCAGGGCGTTCTGCAGCTCCGTCACCACGGAGCTGATGTCGTTGAAGGGCTTCATATACTGGTTTGCATAAGACAGCAGCACGGAAAGCCCGCCCACGGAAAGGCTCCCGCCGGGGATCAGCAAAACGCCTGCCAGCGCCACGCCGGCATAGATCACGTTGTTGACGAAGCGGGTGGAGGGATTGGTAAGGCTGCTGTAAAACACCGCCTGCTGGCTGCACTGGCGCAGCTCCTCATTGACGCTTCGGAACCGTGCCGCGGCCCGCGCCTCATAGCCGAAGGCCCGGACCACCTTCTGCCCGCCGATCATTTCATCGATAAGGGCCGTCTGCCGGCCGCGGATCTCGCTCTGGCGGCGGAACAGCCGGTAGGAGCGGGTGGAGATGAACCGGGCCACCAGAAAGCTCAGGGGCGTCAGCAGCACCACCAGCAGAGAGATGAGAACGTTCTTGGAAAACATGAATACCAGCGTCACGCCCAGCGTCATCACGCCGGAAAACAGCTGGGTAAAGCCCAGCAGCAGTCCGTCAGACAGCACGTCGGTGTCGGTGATCACCCGGCTGACGATATCGCCGGCGCTGTGCTGGTCCAGATAGGAAAGGGGCAGCCTCTGAATGTGCCGGATGGCCCGGGAGCGCACATCCTGCACGATCCGGTAGGTGATCCGGTTGTTCAGCAGGCTCATGACCCAGGTACACAGCCCCGCCGCAGCCGCCAGCGCCAACACCCGGCCCAGAAAGACCTCCATGCCAGAAAAATCCACCCGTCCCGCTCCGGCGATCCGGTCGATGGCGTCGCCGAACAGGATAGGGACATAAAGCTGCAGGATCACCGCCACCGCGGAAAGCGCCATGCTCAGCGCCAGCAGCGGCCAGTATTTTCCCGTAAAGCGGGCCAGATCCCGCAGGGTCCCGCCGGCTCTGCCCCGGGTCTCCTTTTTCTGCTTCATGCGTTCAGCCCTCCTCTCCGCAGAGCGCTTCCCGCTCCGCCCGTTTTTCCGGGAGCTGGGAATCGCAGATCTCCCGATAGACGCTGCAGCTCTGCAGCAGCTGCTCGTGGGTGCCGGCTCCGACCAGCGTGCCGTTGTCCAGCACAAGGATCAGCTCCGCCTGCCGGACGCAGGCGATGCGCTGGGAGACCAGAAACACCGTGGTGCCGCCGCGGAGCGTCTGCAGCGCCCGGCGCAGCGCCGCGTCGGTGGCAAAGTCCAGAGCGCTGGAGCTATCGTCCAAGATCAGGATCTCCGGCTTTTTTACCAGCGCCCGGGCGATGGTCAGCCGCTGCTTCTGGCCGCCGGAAAGGTTCCGGCCGTTTTGCTCCAGCCTGTAGTCCAGCCCGCCGGGCTTGTCCTCCACCAGCTCCCTGGCCTGGGCCAGGGAAAGGGCCTGCCAGAGCTCCTCCTCCGTGGCGTCCTCCCGGCCCCAGAGCAGATTCTCCCGAATGGTCCCCTGAAACAGCGCCGCCCGCTGGGGCGTAACGCCCACCTTCCGGCACAGGGTCTCCCGGGGAAGCTGCCGCACGTCCACGCCGTCCAGCAAAACGCTGCCCTCCCCGGCGTCGTAAAACCGGGGGATCAGATCTGCCAGCGTGGATTTTCCGCTGCCGGTGCCGCCGATGATGCCGACGGTCTGCCCCCGTTTTGCAGAAAAGCTGATATGGGAAAGACTGGGCGCGCCTGCGCCGGGATAGGTGAAGGAAACGTCGCGAAAGACAACGGCGTCGGCGCTTTCCGGCGTCTCCGGCGCGGCGGCGGGATATTCCTGCTCCGGCTCCACCGCCAGAACAGCGGCCGTCCGCCGGGCGCAGGCCAGCGATTTGTTCAGGGTGATGATCAGCGAGGCCAGCTTGACCAGCTCCACGGTGATCTGCAGCATATAATTGTAAAGCGCCACCACCTGTCCCTGGGGCAGCGCCCCCAGCTCCACCTGCACCGCCGCCTGCCGGATGAGCACCACGGCGGCGATGTTGATGAGCACATAGGTCAGCGGATTCAGCAGGGCGGAGACCCGCCCCACAAACAGATTCAGCCGGGTCAGCTCCCGGGATCGCTCCTCAAACTCCGCCACCGACTGCGCCTCCCGACAGAAGGCCCGGATCACCCGGACGCCGGTAAGATTTTCCCGGGTGGCGGCCGTCACCCGGTCCAGCCCGGCCTGGGCCCGGCCAAACAGGGGGATGCTCACCTGCATGATGAAAAACACGGCGGCAAACAGCACCGGGATGGCCACGGCAAAGACCAGCGCGCAGCGGACGCTGATGGTAAAGGCCATCACCATGGCCCCCAGCACGATAAACGGACTGCGCATCAGCAGCCGCAGTCCCAGATTCAGGCCGTTCTGCACCTGGTTCACATCGTCGGTGAGCCGGGTGATCAGCGTGTCGCTGCCCAGCGCGTCCAGCTGGCTGAAGGAAAAGCTCTGGACCCGGTCGAACAGCGCCTGCCGCAGCGAAGCGGAAAAGCCCGTGCTGGCCCGGGCGGCGTAAAGCTGCGCCAGCACCGAGCACCCAAGCCCCACCGCCGCCATCAGGAGCAGCAGGGCAAAATCGCCGTAAACGGCGCGGCTGCCCGGCTCCGGCGCGTCGATCATCCGAGCCACCACCACCGGCACCAGCAGGTCAAAGACCGCCTCCAGCAGCTTGAACAGCGGGGCCAGGACGCTCTCCCTCCGATAAGGCCGCAAAAATGCGGAAAGCTGTTTCATCTGTCCTTCTCTCCCTTGCAGATTTCTTGACAGCAACAGTATAACGCGATATGATCCATATGTAAAATATCGTTTTTATGGTTCGGTAAAATAATTTTTATATTGCAAGGGAGATGCTTTTATGGAGCTGCGCCAGCTGGAATATTTCTGCGCCATTGCCGATGCCGGCAGCATCAACGAGGCCGCCCGGCGGCTGCATCTTTCCCAGCCGCCCCTGAGCTATCAGCTGCGGCAGCTGGAGGAGGAGCTGAAGACGGCGCTTTTTCAGCGCACCCGCCGGGGCGTGGAGCTGACGGAGGCGGGCAGGCTGCTTTACGACCGGGCCTCCGACCTGCTGCGCTATGCCGGCGCCACCCGGCAGGAGGTCGCGGAGGCGGGAAGGCGGCGGGTGCTGCGGCTGGGGCTGACCTCCACCACCGTGGGCACGCTGATGCCTTATCTTTCCCGGTTCTGCCGGCGCTATCCGGAGGTGCGCTTTCAGGTGCAGGACGGCTCCACCTTCACCCTGTACCACGCGCTGCTGGAGGGGATCCTGGACGTTTCCGTGGTGCGGACGCCGCTGCAGCTGGACGAGGTGGATTTCCGTCTGCTGCAGCAGGAGCCAATGCTGGCCGCCTCCGCCCCGGAAGCGCCCATGCCCGCCGGCGATCCCCTGCCTCTCTCCGCGCTGGCGGGCCGGCCGCTGGTCCTTTACCGGCGGTATGAGGAGCTGATCCGCAGCGCCTTCCGGCGGCAGGGGCTGGAGCCGGAGGTGCTCTGCCTGTGCGACGACGCCCGGGACGCCATGCTCTGGGCGCGGGCGGGGCTGGCCGCAGCGCTTTTTCCCCGGTCCATGTCCGGCCAGTGCGCCGGGCTGCGGCTGCAGACGCTGGAGGAGCCCTCGCTGGAGACCCGCTCCGTCCTCATCTGGAAGAAGGACCGCCGCCCCGGCCCGGTGCTGCAGGACTTTCTGGCCCTGCTGGCGGAGGCGGACGAGCCATAAAAAACGCCGCTTTCCTTCGTTCTCATACTTCGGAACGATTTACTTTTTCGAAATTTTCTGTATAATAAAAGTATCTGTAAAAAAGCGGCTGAAAGGAGGATGCCCGTGCCGGAGACCGTTGTGATCAAGCCTGCCGTCCGGCAGCGCTTCGAGCGCTTTTTGTCCCATGGCAGGATCTTCTTTTTCAGCGCGCCCTGCGGCTTTGGAAAGAGCACGCTGGCCGACGCTCTGCTTTCCGGGCAGCGCGTCCTGCGGCGCAGCGCCGCAGACCCGGGCTTTTCCCTCTCCGCCCTTCCGGGGGATCGGGACATCCTTCTTCTGGACGATCTGCAGCAGCTGCAGGAGGAGCAGGACGCGCAGGCGCTCTGCGAGCTGATCCGCTCCCAGCCGGAGCGGCGCTTCGTGCTGCTTTCCCGGGGCGCGCCCCCCGGCCCGCTGACGGCCTTTCAATACACCGGCCTGATGACCGTTCTGGAGGCCGACGATCTGCGCTTTGACCGGGAGGACGTCCGCCGGATGCTTTCGCTGCGCGGCGTCGCGCCGACGGAGGGCGAGCTGAGCGCCATTTTGCGGGAGTCCGGCGGCTATCCTCTGGGCGTGGCCATCACGGCGCGCTGTCTTTCCGACGGAAGGCCCTTCGGCCCGGAGCTGACGGCCCGGGTATTTCGGGAGATCTTTTCCTATTTCGATTCCGCCGTTTACCGGCGCTTCGATCTGCCCCTGCGCCGCTTTCTTCTGGAGCTGGCCCCCTTCGAGCGCTTCGATCTGGAAATGGCCCGAACGGTCAGCGGCGACCCGCAGACCGGCCCGCGGCTGGACTGGCTGCTGCGCTGCACCTCCACGCTCCGCTGCGATGATATGCGGCACTTCCGCTTCTGGCCCCAGTTCCGCGCCTTTCTGCTCTGGGAGATGGAGCGGGAATATCCCGAGGAAAAGCGCAGGGCGCTGTTCCGCCGGGGCGGGCTTTATTACGAGCTGAAGGAGGACTACGCCCACGCGCTGGACTGCTACACCCGGGGCGGCGACCACGCCAAGGTCTCCGAGCTTCTGATCCGCAACGCGGAGCTGCACCCCGGCATGGGGCACTACAGCGAGATGGAGGCCTATTACCGCAGCCTGCCGGAGGAGGAGATCCTCGCCTCCCCCTCCCTGATGCAGGGCATGAGCATGCTCTGCGCCCTGAGCATGGACTATGAAGGCTCTGAGCGCTGGTATGCCGCGCTGCAGGACTTTGCCCGGCGCTGCGGCCCGGGCGACGCCGCCGGAAAGCAGGCCCGCAGCCGGCTGGCCTGGCTGGATATCTCCCTCCCCCAGCGGGGCGTGGAGGGCCTGACGGAGACCATCCCCGCCGTCTTCCGCCTGCTGACCAATAAGGAGGTGTCGCTGCCGTCCTTTTCCGTCACCAGCGCCCTGCCCAGCATCATGAACGGCGGCAAGGACTTCTCCGCCTGGAGTAAAAAGGACGATCTGCTCTACCAGACGCTGCGCGTCCCGGTGGAGACCGTTTTGGGGCGCGACGGCGTTGGCCTTGCAGACTGCGCCATTGCCGAAAGCAAGTTTGAAAAGGGCGAGGACATCTCCGGCCGGATGCTCTCGCTGCTCCCCCGCATGAACGACATCCGCCGGCGGGGCACGCCGGACATGGAGCTTGCGGCCAGCGGACTTCTGGCCCGCAGCCAGCTGGCAAGCGGCCAGAGCGAAGACGCGCGCCGGACGCTCTGCACCCTGCGGGAGCAATTTGCCCGGGAGGGGCAGGAGCGCTTTCTGCCCAATCTGGACGCCATGCTCTGCCGCCTCGCCCTGCACACCGGCGATCTGGACGTCTCCGATGCCTGGTATCGGGAAAAAGCGCCGCGCAACCCCCTGCGGGTCAACATCATGAAGCGCTATCTTTATTTTACTCAGGCCATGGTGGAGCTGACGGACGGCCGCCCCGACGCCGCGCGGATGACCCTCGCCCCGCTGGAGCCCTATGTGCAAAGCTGCGCCCGGCACATCGACGGCATCCATCTGGACCTGCTCTCCGCTCTGGCCCTGTATCAGAGCCGGGACGAGGCCTGGCGGCAGCGCCTTACCGCTGCGCTGAACGCGGCGGCGGAGCTTCGCTTTATCCGGACGGTCAGCGTTTACGGCGCGGCGATATTGCCCCTGCTGGAGGGGCTGGAATGGCAAGGAAGCGTCAAGTGGCACAGGCGGCTGATGGCCGACGTGCGGGCGCAGGCGGCGTTTTATCCCCGCTTTCTGCAGCCGCGTCTGGCCCAGAAGGACGCGCTTACGCCCACGGAGGTGCAGATCCTGCGTCTGCTCTGCGCCGACAAGAGCAACGCGGAGATCGGCCAGATCCTGAACATCAAGCTGCCCACGGTCAAGACCCACGTGAGCCATATTTTGGAAAAGCTGGACGTGAGCCGCCGCTCCGAGGCCAAGACCGCCGCAAAAAAGCTCCGGCTGGTGCCGGAGGAGCTTTAACGAAAACCGCGCCCGCAAGCTGGACTTGAACATAGATGCACAAGCACAAGCTCAAGAGCACAACGGCGACCGTAACCGTTGACAGCGTTGATCCAGCAAGCGGCGACATCGAGCAGAGCAGCGGCGTGAACCGAAAAGGCCCCCTGCTTGTATCATCCAATACCGATGTGACCTTAAGCGGCCAATACTACATCGTACAAAACGATGTGACCATCAACGGCGACCTGACCGTAGACGGCGCTCAGATCGGCGGTCTGGTCCTCTGCAAAGGCGCGACGCTGACGGTCACCGGCGCTTTGATCCACACCGGCGGCACCGGCTTTTTCATTTACGGCCAGACGGAGAAAAATAACAAATCGAGCACCGGAAAGCTGATCATTGAAAACAACAACAACACCGGCGCGGCGATCCGTTCGGCAGGCAAGGATGCACAGCTGTGTATCAGCAACGGCGAACTGGAGCTTCACGGCGGTGATTCCGGGGAACTGGTGGATAAGGTTCTCCTCTACAGCAGTCAGAAGATGCACATGGGCATCCTTGATGGCGAAACGGTATCCCCCGAGACATGGAGTCAAACCTCGCTGAATGGCAGCTCGCTCGTCCTTGAGTCTTGCGACCATCCTGATGCCAAATATGCGCCCCACGGAAACACGCAGCATATCAAGTCCTGCACGCAGTGCGGCTTTAATACGGGTTATTCACCGACAGCAGCAGATTGCGGAACCGATGGCTATAACAGATATGTGTCGGTCAACAACACGGGGCACCGTCAGGAATGCCCCTGCGGGAATACGTTTGGCGATCTGATCGAGCATACGATCGAGACTGTGGCACTGGATGGCACATATCATAGTTCCGGATGCCTGCACTGCGATTATATCCAAGGCTCGAGAGAACCGCATATCTATGAAGACGGCGTATGCAAAATGTGCGGCTTTATGCCTGTAGCCAGCACGGACTGGGAGGACTATGCCTCTGTGCAGGAGGCTATGGATGCACTGGTTAAGGATAAAGTGCAAAATGGGACGATAAAGCTATGCCCTTCGACTACAGACAAGATCGTCTACGAAGAAATCGTTTTTAATTACCCAGGTCAACAGATCACCTTGAACATGAACGGCTACGCCCTTGTAAGCGGCACCGGCACTCCCATCACCGTTGAAGCGGGCACGCTGATCATCACCGGCGATGCCGCGATCCAAAACACGGGCACAAACGAGTTGGCCGCCCCCGCCATCCTCGTTGAGGGCGGCACCCTGATCTTCAATGGCACAGTCACCGCCACGGGCGGCAGCGGCAGCAGCAACGCCGCCCCCGCCATCAAGGTCACCGGCGGCAAGGTGGTCTTTCACGGCAAGGTCACCGCCACCGGCGGCTTGAAGGGTCAAAGCGGCAACGCCATGACCTGCCAGCCTGCGATCTATGCCAAAGGCGGCCAGCTGGAGTTCAACGGCGATCTTGACCTGAACAGCGGCCTGACCCTCACCGGCAGCGCAGAATTGACCAATGGCCTGACTCAGGGCACATTCAAGGTAGACTATCCCGGTAAAACCGTGACCGGGCCTCGCGTATCGGTCGAGGGCAGCAATGTCTACAAAAAGAATGTAAATAATCTGCTGGCAGGTAACCGAATTTTTGTAAATCTTGATTCAACCGACACGAACAACAAGTATTTTATTGCTTCCTATGAATCTTTGGGCTGGAATGTTACCATCGAGTCCCATACGCATACATGGGTAGAGAATGGCGGGAATTATGAATGCTCCGAATGCGGCAAAACCTGCTACCACGAGGGCGGTTTCAAAAACGGCAAATGTGAGGTCTGCGGCAAGCCCTGCGAGCATCCGTCTGACCAACCGAATCCGGATGGTCATGTCTACTGCGGGACCTGCGGAGCGCAGTTGGTCGCACATATTCAGACGGATACAACTGAGTGGTCATTCTTCACCAGCCTTGTGGACGCAATGAGCGCGGCAAAGGATGGGCAGACGATCAAGCTGCGGGATGATGTCAACAATGATGGGCAGTACGCGATCGTTACCGGCGACAATAAGACCGTTACGCTGGATCTGAACGGAAAAACCGTCACCGGCGGCTGGATGCAGGTCGGAATAGACAGAAATTGGGATAACTATACCTCCACCACACTGAAGGTCACCGGCAGCGGCAGCATTCTTACAACCGGCAATCTCAGCGTCGGCTATAATGCCACGCTCGACCTGAGCGGCTGGGGCGGCGGTGCAAAAGACGAGATCAGCAAGGTATCGCTGGCCAAGAACGGCAATATCTCCCCAAATCCCGAAAGCACGCTCATTGTCAGTGAAAACATTGGCCACATCGGAAGCCTTGGCTTTTTCAATTGGCCGTCAGCAGGCGTTAAGTCTAAGCTGAACGGCGGCAGCTACGGTGCAATTTCGATCGTTGTGCAGTATAACTCCGAACCGTTCGGCAGCTTGCTGGCCCCGGGCTATGCGTTCCAGTACACAGAATCCGGGAACTTTGAGCAATACACGCGAACCGCGACCAATCAGGGCAACACGATCTCCAACGTCAAGGTCGTTCGCTGCGCCGCCCATGTGGACGCAGACAACAACCAGCTCTGCGACTACTGCAACACCGACCTGACCGGCATGGCCGCCAGCGTCACGACGGCGGGAACGGGCAGCAAGACCTATTTCTTCTCCGACCTGGCAGACGCGTTTAAGGCGGTGGCTGACAAGAAGGCGGACGGTGCCACCGTCACGCTGCTGAGCAATGTGACGGTCAGCGAAGGGCTTTATGTCTACTACGATCAGGTCCTGGATCTCAACGGCTTTACCATTGACGGCAGCAAAGCAGCCGGTGGCACGCAAATTCTTATAACCGATGCTGGCATCACGCTCACCGTCTGCGACAGCAGCACTGAGAAAACCGGCGCAATCACCAACAGCAGCAACGGCTGGTCCGTATATGCCGGAACCGGCACGCTGAATGTCTCCGGCGGCAGCTTTGGCAGCGTTTTCCTCAGCAACACCTCCACCGTCTCCGGCGGCACCTTTGACTATCTTGCCTACAGCGGCTACAGCCGCTCGCCGCTTGGCGATGCGCTGGCGGAGGGCCTTGCCTTTGCGGAGAAATATAATACGAGCACGCTCGTAAACGCTTACGGCACTGCCAGCGACCCCGTAACCTATTTGTCCAACGTCACCGTGGTTCCCCACCCGACCCACACCGGCTCCCCCTGCGCCTGCGGCTTCATCTGCGAACACAAGGCAGGAATGAATGAATCCAACGGCAAATGCAAAACCTGCGGCAATCTTCTGGCGGTGGCCAGCGTCACGGCGGCGGGCGAAGCTCCGAAGGTCTCCTATTATAGAGAAATCGGAGAGGCCTTCAACGCGGTGAAGACCAGCAACGGCGGCACGCTGAAGCTGCTGCAGAATGTGACGCTTGCCGAGAATGACAACATCAACATCCATCCCGAAAATGCCGACCCCAATTTTGTCTTTACCGTCGACTGGAACGGCCATACCCTTTCCGGCAATACTTGGGGGAACCTGCTGGTGTTCTCGGGACGCACGAGCGTGACCCTGAAGGACAGCAGCGGCAATAACGCCGGCGGCGTCCGCAATAATAACAACTTTTGCGCGGCCGTTTGCGTTTCCCTCGACGGCTACGCGCACACCGTGACCATCGAGGGCGGCGCCTACTCCCCAAAGGTATACAAATCCAATTATTGCACCGGCGTTATCAAGATCAGCGGCGGCGTCTTCAAAAACCCGGAGGGCTCCGGTACGACTACCGCCCTTTATGACGAAGGGGGCGGCACGCTGGCGGGGCTGCTGGCCGACGGCGTTACTCTCGCTCGCGACGCAGACGGCAAAGATCTGCTGGATGTCTACTCGAACAGTCTTACCGGACACGGCACCTTCTACGTGGTCTCCCACACCCATGGCAACTTTGACAATGACGACAAGTGCGCCTGCGGCTACACCTGCCCCCACACAGAGGTAGATGATGAGGACAGCAAATGCCTCGTCTGCGGCAAGCCCATGGTCGCCCGCGTCACAAAGAACGGCACGACCACCCATTATAAAGCGCTTGACGCCGCCGTCTCCAACGCAGAAAACGGCACGCTGACGCTGCTGGCACGTAGTGATACGCTAACCATTTCTCATGCGCTCACCCTCGACCTGAACGGCCACCATATTGAACGGCTGAATGTCGGCGCTATGATCACCCTCAAGGACAGCGGCCCCGGCATCAAAGGCCAGATCGGCACGCTGACGATCGTCTCCAGTTCCCTCCCCTCCACCGTTCTGGGCGACCTCGTGACCGGCGGCGACAGCCTGACGAACGGCGGCGGATGGCTCACCGCCGCAGAGCTGCTGGGGCGGACTGCCAACAATGTGTCCGTGGTCAAGACGGAGCTCGACGGCGTGGCCCTCAACACCCCGCAAAACGCGGTCTACGGAAATACCGGAATTTCTGACGCCCTTCTCAAGCTTACCGTCACCCCCAATATTGAGACTCTTTCTTACTCCTGGTTTGAGCTGACAAACGGCGCGTGGACGCCGATCACCGGTGCAGGTGGCGACAGCTATCACCCCGCCAATCTGCCTGCGGGCAGCCACACGATCCGCGGCGCGGTCAGGGCCAACGAGGGCTGGGTGCTGAGCAATGCGGTCACCGTGCAGGTAAACCCGGCCAACATCGCGGATGCGTCTGTCACGCTGAATCAAGACACTTTCGTCTACGACGGCACGGAAAAAACACCCTCCGTTACCGATGTAGAGCTGGACGCCAAAAACCTGACCAAAGACACGGACTACGATGTTGCTGTTGAAAGCAAAACCGACGCGGGCAGCGGCTATACCCTCACCGTCACCGGCAAGGGCAACTATACGGGCAGCAAGACGGCAAACTGGAGCATTACGCCCATGGAGCTTTCCTATCCCTCCGTCGGCTCGCTCTCCAAGCGCTACAACGGCGAAGCAAGCTATGCGCTTTCTAAGAGCGCTGTGACCTTCGTCACCAGCAGTGGATCGGTTACGCTCCTCGAAGCGGACTTTGACATCTCCAACGCCCGCTTCACCATGCTGCAGGAGGATGGAACCTATGTGGATTCGCCGAATACCGGAAAAGGGAAATCCTTCTCCTTCACGGTGACCCTCAATAGCGGCAACTATGTGTTCAAAGATAAGCCGGAGGACAGATCGGCTGACTTCAATATTACCACCAATGACGCTGACAAGTTCACCATCACCAAGGCCATTATCCTAAGTGATCCCCGCCCCGCGGAGCTGACGGTCTACAACGGTCTGGCGAAGACCTATGAGATCGCGCTTCCCG